>Ga0208195_1000187_pt1 | contig 87440 bp, 72 predicted proteins | sample AD_UKC077_MetaG_FD_184441 | JGI IMG/M metagenome (GOLD analysis project Ga0208195, IMG submission 184441) | Active sludge microbial communities of municipal wastewater-treating anaerobic digesters from USA - AD_UKC077_MetaG (SPAdes) (version 2) | ecosystem: Engineered > Bioreactor > Anaerobic >... | reverse complement strand
CTCCAAAATACATAGATTTCTGACAAAAAGGTATAGATTTAGCTTAAATTAGGGCATTATATTCTCACTTTTTTGTAAATTTCTAAATCAAAGGTCTCAGTATTATATTTTCTCTCTGCTTCACACATAATTATTAGATTTCCTTGCCCTATTTCATAATGATGAAAAGGTGTCTCTAACTCGATCGTTGCCCAACCCGTCTCTGAAAATGTGTAGTTACTATTGTATAGGTTATATGGATCACTTTCCATATATGTAGACCAATTATTATCAGTTAAAGGGGGATCATTTTCCCAGTTAAGCATATAGAATTTGAGTTTAAATTCTGCATCGCTCGTTTTTCCGACGTACCAGCCAATTTTGGTTATTAGCCCATAATTATTGATTTGGTCTTTGTTGAAAAGCATAACACTGCGAGTAAATCGGCAACCATCTTTGATAAGAAAATCGCCAAGCATAGATCTTTCATCGGCATCTTCACCTGGACTTGAAGTAATTGCTACTTTTTTTGCGAGTAAGGTTTGCGATACTACAATTAAGAGTAATATCATTATTAAAAGTACTTTTTTCATCTTTTCCTCCTATATTATTTAATGATTAATTAAATATTTTATCAAAGTCTGAGATACAGTATAAATATATAAAAATATATGTCAAGTAAAATAAAATATTTATAAATATGTAGTAGATAATTAGGACTGAGTGCTGAAATGTCGAGTGTTTTTCTTAATTAAATAAAAGTGAGAAAACTTATTGCGTAAAGGCTATAATAAATTGTTTATCGTATATATACAATTAAGACTATTTGTGTTTACAATGCCATATTATTGTAATTTATTGGTTTTTAAGATTTGTCGTCTGTTATCACCCGCTGCGAAGCTAGTTCCAAAATCGTGCATTGTAGTATGTTGTCGTGTGTTGTTAAAAAAAAGTAAAAAAAGCTTGACACATAATAGATAGTTGATTATGTTTAAACAAAATTAATATATAGGAGTGATGAAATGAGAAATTTATGTGTGATTATGTCATTAATAGTGTTGTTTATTTGTGTTGTTCCATTAAGTGCTCAGTTACCAGAATCAAAACAAGCGACTGTGATTGAAAGCGTAAGCTCATCCGAGGTATTAATAGAGGCGACTGGTATTTATAAGAATAAAAAGAAAAAAGAAGTTGAGAAAATTGGTGTTGCAAGAGCAACTGATGATGCAAAAAAGGCAGCAGTTTATCAGGTTTTATACGGTGGGACTGACCCAATGTTGAAAAATACCGTCGAGATAAATAATATGGAACCACATATTTCATTCTTTTTTAATATGGCAAATATCAATCGATATGTTTCTTATGAAGATACTCAATTAAAGTCCAAAGTCATAACAAATAAAGGTACAGAAATTAAAATAGTAAAGCGTTTTAAAGTTAATAAGGAAATAATTAGAAGAGATTTAGAGAACTTTAAAATTATTGAAGATAGACAAGAGCTCGCTAAAGCTATTGGCATGCCACAATTGATGGTGATTCCAGAAGTCCCTATGGGAAAGAGCCCTGTCGATGAATTGAGAAATAATCCTATATTAAAACATGCAGCATCAGTTGTAGAATCACATTTAACAGCAAAGAATTATGAAGTACTTGTACCACAACAGATGGAGAGTATTAATACACTTGCAGATGCACAACAAATGCTTGGAGACAGAAGTGAAGATTTATCATATAAATTAGCTCTATCAATAGGTTCTGATGTGTATATTACCTACTCTGGTGCATATGAGAAAGGCTCTTATAATACAACCAAATATGCTATGAATGTACGTGCTTTTGAGACAACCACTGGGCGTTTATTAGGTACAGAAACAGGGTATAGTCAGGGGCGTCAGGGTGAGTCTATGGCATCAGTTGAAGAGGCAATGAACACAGCTATAGATAATGTTTTAAGTCGTATTGAAAGTTATTGGCGTGAAGATATGAAGAACGGAATTCAGTATAAGCTCGTAATTAGCATTAACCCTTCTCTATCAGAAGATGATGTGCTCGATATTCAAGACTTGTTTGAAGATGTAGTGAAAAAGTTTTCAAAACGTTCAAAAGAAAATATAGCTACTAAGCAAACACTCGATTATAGTATTTGGTGTGACCCTGTCAAATATGATAGTTCAAGACGACTTTTAAGAGATATTCGTCAAGAGTTTGATAATTCTGCATATGGTGCAAAGATTAAACCAATTAATACTAATAGGAAGCTAATTCTTTTAAAAATTGATTAATCGAGGGCTTTATGAAAAAAGCATTACTAACTTTACTTGTGCTTTCGATAGCTGTTGCATGTATTGCTACGCCTAAATGGTATAAAACAGCACGAAACAATAATAATGACAATGATTTGCTGATAGGACTCGGCTCTGCAAATTCTCGTGAGCAAGCGTTGGATAATGCAAGAATAGACTTACTCCAGCAGATTTCTGTAAAAGTACAGTCAATAACAGAGTTGCAGCAAGAGAGTATTGAATCAGAAGGCAAAGAGTACTTTACCGAATCGATAAACAAAGCGACTCAATTGACTGTTGATCAAACTGTGCAAGGACTAAAGATAGATAAAGAAGAGAAAGAAAAGAAGACTTGGTATGTGCAGGTTTCTCTATCTAAATCAGCTATGTTGAGCTCTTTAAGAGAAGAACTTAAGCAGCTTATGGGCTCAGCGCAATCTCTGATAAAAGATGGAGAGCAGTTGAGTAAACAAGGCGGTATCTTTTTAGCAATAAATAATTATACTGATGCCCAAGAGATAATGCCTGAACTAATTTCGAAAAAAGCCCTTTACGATAGTTTTTCAAGTATGCCTTTTTTTGTCGGCGAAAATATGACAGTAAATTCTGTTAATAGTAAGATACGAAAGTTATTGACCGAGATTCGATTTGAGATTAATTCAGGCAATAATCAAACAGCTAAGAAAGGTAGCCAGCTTGCCGAAGCAATTGTATTTAGGGCAGTAGTTAGAGATGCACAGAGTGGTGAGACCGTCGGCATAAATGGGATGCCAGTTAAGGTCTTATATTCAGATGGGTTGCTAATTGAAAGAGGATTAACGAACGAAGATGGCTTATTTAGTGTAAATGCTATGGCAAGCCCCTCCCAAGGTGATAAAGGTAAAATCATTATACAGATGGATTCTTTTAGATTGCCTGACTTTTTTAATGCAGCCCTAAATAGCATTGTCGGTAATGCCTTTTTTACTACAATAGAAACGAGCCCTCTTTCAGTGCAGATTGCTGTAAAAAATAATCAGGGTAAGAGACTTGATAAGGCCGAACGTAGTCTGGTTAAGAACTTAAATACTAATAATGTGCAAGTGGATAAGACATCACCTTTATTGATGAGCGGCATTGTAAATATCAAAGAGTCAAAAGTAGTAGAAGGTGTTGGTACAAAACAATACTTGGTAGTGGTTGAGATGGATGTTCAGTTGTCAGTTATTGCGACTAAAGAGATATTGGGGTCAATTAGCGCAATTGGTAGAGGTATGTCAGCAAAAAATGAAGATGAAGCATTGCAAAAAGCTTATGATAGTATTTCAATAAACTCAAGAGAGCTAAAACAAATGATTGCAAATGTTGAAGATAAGACGCAAGGTATTCTACAAAATAAATAATGTAAAATTAAAAATAATGGAGGGTTATATGACAAAAAGGATTGTTTGGGTGATGTTAGTGTTCACACTTTGTTTGCCACTATTTGCACAACAAGGGAAATATGAGCGCAAGTCGGTAAGTGCTGTTGAGTCTGTTTGGTTGCAAAGAGGAGCATTGCAAGGGGTGAGTAACTTTGACTACGACTTTTTTGATAAGATGGTCAAGCATTATATTGAATTAGACCGTTTTGATTATAATTATCTGCCAAAGAGTCTATTAGTGAAGTTTCGTAATAAGGCAAATAGTAGGGACTATATCACAGCGGATATTATTGCTGATATAATGAGTGAAACTTTAGGACCTCAAATTCAGGCTATTTTAGGAGACCCTGCAATACAAGAGCTGCGAGCTGGCAACCTTAGAGATGAGTCATTTTCACAGACTTTTGCAGGTTCAAAAGCTAAAGAAATGGGTCTAACAGAAACTGAATTAGAACGACTAATGAACTCAGCATATATCTATTTACCTTTTATTAAATCAATGAAAATGGAAGAAGAAAAAGGCAATATTACAGTCACAATTACTGGCGGAATAGTATGGTATCAAGTGCTGATAGACGGCAACGGTAATGTTTCTATGAAGCTTTTAAAAGCGGTTGAAACATATGCAATTGGGTCTTCAGAAAGAAATCCGAAAGAAGTGATGGGAATTAAAGCAGATTATAGTCATTTTGACTTTGGAAATGAAAGGTTCAAAACAACCATTGAAAAATATGCTCAATATGATGCGATTCAAGCATGGACAAAGAACTTGAGTGTGAAGACTAAAGAGATTGACGACTTTAAACTCTCAGCTAAAATAAATAATATACTTAGTGGTAGTGAATTCAAATTGAATTTAGGCTTTAAAGAAGGCGTTCATCTTGATGACGGGTTTTTTATTACTGATGCCTATGAAGATAAAAATGGAGAGATTAAAACAAAGAAGATCGGCTTTGGACGCATCACTAAGACAGCAGATAACCGTGGCGATAGCATTGAAAACTCTGATGCTAAATTGTATTATGGTAAAGTTACTGAGGGATCTGTGGCTTTTGAACATCCCAGACTTGGAATTGATAACTGGGCAAAAATCGGTTTTCAAACAGGAATGGTGATACCTGAAGAGATCGGTCTTTATAAAGAAGAAGTAAATGAACAAATAGTGGCTAATATCGGTTTTGGATACAACCTTGCACCAATTATTGGCGTTAGTCAAACATTTTTCAATATGGAGCTGGGCTATGGCTTACCTTTAGGCGAGAATAGTCCATACAATGAGGATATCCTCGCTTACACTTTGTCTGCTTATGGTGGCATTAGCAAAAAGTTTTGGCTCGGTAGAAACTCGCTTCAATTAGGCGCTATGGGCGGATATGACCGAATGGCAATGACCTGGGCTTATTTAGGGTTGGATAATAAATTAACTATCAATGCCTGGGGTGTAAAGGGCGGAGCCGAGATTATACTTATGATTAATCAAGACTTGCAATTTACACTGGGTGCTGATTTTAAACTGGGCATGATTCCAACAGGTGTTACTTTGGAAATAGGAGACTACTCATATGACTGGTCTGGTGGTGGAATACCTAAACCATATTCAGATATAAACTTTAGTGGAATGATTTTACATGCGGGCTTTTCCTACTCATTAGGTGAATTGCCTATCAATTTATTTGGTTGGCTTGACCCGCTGAAAAAGTATTAAAATAGGATAGTAAAATTATTAGATAGAGATTCTTTGGGTATTTGTGAAGCATTTACCGATCATTTACCCAAAGTCTTTTCTTTAAGAAAAAGGAGATATGATGTTTAAAAGATTAGTTTGCTTTATTGTTTTTTCTATTGCGCTATGTTCATTGTTTGCCCAAACGCTCATGCACACCTATTTTAAAGACTATGAAGAAATTACGCGAATCGTATTTGTCTTTAATAAACCTATATTGTTTAAGGTTAATATGGAAGAAGCAAGTAAAACAATTGAGATTGAGATAAGTAATTCATCACCTTTGGCATCGATGTTGCCCATACAAATAAATGAGGATAATCTTCTTTTACATCAAGTTAACATAGACAAGCAGAAGAATAATACAATTATTAGTCTTAATATGAAGGGCGATTATTACTCTGAGATTTTTACAACAAAACATGATAATTTTAAATTGGTACTCGACTTATACGTGAGTGAAGAACCAAGTAGTTTAGAATCAGCTAATATATATATTGATTTTTATGAAAAAGTGTCTATGAAGAAACGTGCCGATGCCTTACGCAAGAGAATAGCAAATAATGAGTTTAAACCGAGAGAACAGCCTATCACAGAGCAACCAAAAGACATTATTGAAGAGGACTTAGACATAATCGTTAGCAATCTAACACATAGTGATGACCTTTTTGGCTTAACAATGCCAAATATAATGCCCAACCATAGCAATTATCAATGGATAAGAGAGTCTTTTTCAATCTTGAATGATTTAAGGAAAATCATGGTCGTTGATTTTGAAGAAGCGAACAATTTGTTAAAGCAATATGAAGATGCTGAAAATGTGGAAATAGATTTCTTGAAAGAGCTCTCCAGAAAGCATAACTACATTGGCAAACTACCAGTCGAAATAAATGCATGCAAAGTAAGGGCTGAAAAACAAATTAGCATTGCACCACAGTCAAGTAAATCAGAGATCAAGTACACTTTAAATATGCTCAATAATATAATTGCCTTTACTCCTGAGTTTCAAAAGCAGATGAGTAGTCTGATAAATGAATATCAGAAAACACTAAACAATTAAAACTATTTTTAAAAAGTAATTGTGTTAGATACTATAATTGTATCATTTAAAACATTATCTAAAAGTATATTAGATGATAAAGGTGATTTTAAACAGGAAGTCAGTTTTAGGGATATTATTATTGCTAAAAAGATCTTGCAAGATATACTAAATTACTATTTAATAGATGAATATCAAACATTTCCTTCATCGTTTGCACGCCTTTTATATATTACAAATAAAGTTGAAATAAAGCAATACCATTTTAGTAGATTGAGCTATCTTGTAAAGTTTTATAGCAATAGCAGAGTGCCTTCAGTTAAGTATTTTGCTGAGATAATTATCGCTATATACAGGCTTTTTGCTCTATTGGATATTCCTAATGACATTGTACTGGATAGGGCATATGACAAATTAATCAATAATTTTGACGAACAATTAAATAAAGAATATACCCCGATAGTGGACTATAATTATGATATTCACGCAGAGATTTTACAGCTCGATATCGAAGAAACAAGGTATCATACACCACTTTTAAAGATTAAAGCAAAAGATGAAAATAGTGTTGATGTTATTACTATTTATTTGTGGGATAAAGAGCCCAAACCGAAATATGAGAGCCATTTCTCTTTGCTTGCAGACTTTTATTTTGAGGGATGTAGAGTTAACTTCTTTAATTTGAAATATCTGGCACAAAAGGACGCATATATTCAGTCTGATGATACTTTTTTTACTTTTATGCCAGACTACTTGATAGATGCAAGTGCAATTGCAGAGTGCTATGGTAATAAGATATTGCCTGAGAATTGGCTTTTGAAGCTGTTTGATAGCAAGAACTTTAGTATGGCAATTTTACAAGGAAAGCTTGTTAATCAAATTTTAGATGATATGATTAATAAAGTAGATAAAAGCCTCGAGGCAACAACTAAAGAAGAATTAACCAGAGATTCTTTAAAAATATTGAGTTTAAATGATTTTGATGAAAAAGGGCTGGTAGATAATATCACATGTAATCATTTACCAAATATCTACAGTCTAATGCAAAAATATGGTGCTCAGACAATTATAACAGAGCCCTCTTTCATATCGATTGACTATGGTATTCAAGGGCGATTAGATGGCTTGGTTGAAGATAAAAAGATCCAGCATAACAAAAGTATCTTTGAATTGAAATCAGGTAAAGCTCCTAATTATAATATTTGGCAAAATCATATGGCTCAAGTGGTTTGTTATGATTTGCTTTTGCAAAGCGTGTATGGAAAAGAAAGAACTGGCTATAGTATGGTGTTTTATTCGGCAGCTGAGAAAGAGCCGCTCAGAAATGCTTTATTTGGGAAGAGAGAGATAAAGTCTATAATAATGTTGCGTAACCAGATAGTCTCAAATATTTATAAAATTGCCAACAATAATTTAGATTTTATTGAACTTGTTCAAGACAGAATTAATTCTTTTGCCTCGTATCAAAAGCCTAAAGTCGAAGAATTAATAAAGGTCTTTCGTCAGGCAAATAACAATGAGCAATTGTATTTTAGAACATATGTTTCTTATATCATCCGACAGATAATAAGAAATAAAATGGGTGATAGAGATGATGTTTATGATTATGGTTTTTCTGCTTTGTGGGAGCTTGATTTGGCAGACAAAGAGAAGCTTGGTACTATCTTTAGTGGGCTCAGTTTCCTTGAAAAAAATGATAGAGTATTGAGCTTTCAAGCAGATTTAAATAAAGTATCTCTAATCTTTAGGGAGGGTGATCCAGCTCTTCTTTACGGTGTTATGGTTGGGTATGAAAAGGCTACTGCTACCGTATTAATAAGAGGTAGTTTTTTAGCTTTTGCTGGTGACACAGTATCTTTTGAAGTTACTCATGATTTCGTTGATTTAGAGTATTTTAAACACTTTGATTATTTTGTAATAGAAAAGAATAGCTCAGATTTTATAGAGTTTTCATTAATCAATTCGCTTTATGATTTTTTAAAAGCCCCTCTTGATAAACGTGATCTATTGTTTGGGAAAGTCGAGCCAAAGACTAAATATATTGAGAATAATGACCTCATTGACAAAGCTGATAAAGTTATAGAAAAGGCAATGGCAGCAGAAGATTTCTTTATTATACAGGGTCCCCCTGGCACGGGAAAGACTTCAAAAGTAATTATCGGCTTAATTGATAAAATGTTAAAAAAAGATGAGCTACCAATTGTTGTATTGGCTTTTACTAACCGAGCAGTTAACGAAATTGCTGATAAATTGAGAGTAAATGGATTTGAATATATTAGGCTGGGTAGTCGCTTTATAAACGATGCAAACCATATTAGCAAATATCTCGATTATAATGATAAAGAAAAGAGTTTACTGAAACTAAAAGAAAAGAGGCTTTTTATCTCAACTGTTTCGACTTTTCAAAATGAGGGTAGTTATTTGCTACAACTTCTACCTAAAGGAACACTAATTGTTGACGAGGCATCTCAGCTTTTAGAGCCACATTTAGCAGGCTTGTGTGTAAACTTCAATAAGTGGATTTTAATTGGCGATCACTATCAATTGCCTGCAGTTGCGAGCAGTACAGATAATGAGGCACCTATTGAGCTTGTTAATGAAATTGGTTTGTGCCGCTTGAATGATTCTTTGTTTGAAAGGATGATAAGGATATGTCAAAAGAATAATTGGGCACATGCATGGGATATTTTAACGACTCACTATAGAATGCATAATGATATTGCTAACCTGATTAATCATTACTATGGAAATCAATTAATCTCTGGCATACAAAGACAAAGAGATGCAAAGTGGCATAGCCTTAGTGATGATTCAATATCTGATATAGGTAAAAATCGAACTGTTTTTATCGATTGCAATAGTTCATCAAAGAGCAAAACGAATCAAAGAGAAGCGCAGCTAATCGTATCAATCGTTGAAAATTATAAAAAAGCTGGTTTACTTGAAGAAAAGTCTATTGGAATAATCTGTTTTTGGAAAGCTCAATGCAATTTAGTACAGCGTAAACTATCTTCGGCTGGGCTAAATCACGATATAGTTGTTGATACAGTAGAGAGATTTCAAGGCTCAGAAAAAGACATTATCATACTATCAAGCGCTCTTAGCCGCATTGAAGAGCTCAATATTATCAGCCTTGAAACTTTTGATAAATTGGTCGATCGAAAGCTGAACGTTGCTGTTTCAAGGGCAAAAGACCAATTTATTTTAATAGGCAATAAAAAGATTCTCAGCAAATCTTCACATTATGCAAGTTTATTAAGTAAGCTGAAACATATCGTAATTTAAACTGTTTTTTCAAAAAAGAAAATACTTCTTGACTTTATAATATAAAAGAGATATGCTTAGCTGTGAAGAGTATAAGGAGGATTTATGATAAGAAAAATTAGTTTGCTGTTAGCTGTTTTTCTCATCTTAATTGGCTTGCAATTAGGCGCTGAGAGTAATACTGAATTGAAAGAAATACGTATTGCTATTGATAACAATTACCCTCCATATTTTTTTCTCACGAAAAGCGGTAAATATCAAGGTATTCTTTATGATATATGGAAGTTATGGGAATCAAAGACAGGTATCAAAGTCATTTTTATAGGTGTTGATTGGAATGAAGCAATAAAGTTGGTTGACAGCGGTCAAGCTCAAGTGTTAGAAACAGCATTTAGTACAGATGAGCGTCGGCTTAAATATGAATTTAGTGCCCCCTATACAGATATCAAGGTTCCGATATTTTGCAGAAAAGACTTAACTGATATTAAAAAAAATGAAGATTTGCAGAGCTATGTCATTGGTGTAAAAGATGGAGATGCCGTCATAGATTTTTTAAAAGCGTGTAATGTTACTGGGATTAGAAAGTACAAATCTTATCAAGATGTCATAAATGCAGCTATTAATAATGAAATACATATATTTTCAGTTGATGAACCACCAGCCTTGTATTATCTTGATAAACTAAATTATGGTAAAGAGTTTAGGCTTGCATTCATGTTGTATACAGGACGCTTTCATTGTGCTGTATTAAAAGAAAATGCAGAATTATTATCGATCATTAAGGGCGGTTTTGAGAAGATATCCGCGAAAGAAAAAGAATAGATAAAGCAAAAATGGAAAGCAAAATCTTTGCCCGTTTATAACTATTATAAATATAAATACACAATTATGTTCATTATTGTGTTATTTGCATCTATAACACTTGGGCTTTTATTAGTGTCTTGTTATTTAAGAAAAATAGTAAAGAAGAAAACGCAAGATCTTGAAAAAGTCATGATTGAATTAGGGGAAAGCAAAAAACGCATAGAAGCATATATCAGTGTAATACCTGATTTTATGTTTGTATTTAATGAAAAAGATGAGATCATTGATTATCGAGCAGCAGATAAAGAAAAATTGTTCGCTCCACCCAAAGTATTTCTTAATAAGAATATTGCCGATGTTTTACCTAAAGAAGTTGCAGATATATATACCGAAAAAATAAAGATTCTAAAACAAACACAAAAAATACAATCTTTTGAATACTCTTTAACAATCAATGATAAAATAGACTTTTATTATGCGCAAGTTGTTCTTTTAAGTGAAAATGAATATTTGTGTATTGTTCAGATTATTACTGAAAAGAAGCAAATCGAAGAACAAATATTTCTGTCAAATAAGCTTGATTCCTTAGGACAACTTGCTGGAGGCATAGCTCATGGCTTTAACAATATTTTAACAGGAGTCATAGGAAACTTGTCGATGATTAAACATTTTAGTCAGGAAGATAGTAGCATCTTTAAGTTTGCAGAACAAGCTGAATCATCGGCAATTAGAGGAAAACAACTAACTGCTCATCTTTTAACATTTGCCAAAGGGGGCGAACCAGTACTTAGTTTTATTGATATAAATTCCCTTATTATGGACACTGTAAGCTTTGCTTTAGAAGGTTCAAATTGCGTGGCAAGCTATGATTTAGTCGAAGATTATATATCAATAAAAGCTGACGCATCACAATTAAGGCAAGCAATACATAATATAATAGTAAATGCGTACGAATCGATGCCAAAAGGTGGTATAGTATATATCACTTCTGAGATTGAATATCCTGATAAAGCGGATAAATTGGGGTTAACTGATGGACGCTACTTAAAAATTAAAATAAAGGATACAGGTAGTGGTATTTCTTTTGAACATCTTGACAGAGTATTTGACCCGTATTTTTCGACAAAAAATAATACAGGCTTAGGTCTAACTATTTCATATTCTGTATTAAAAAAACATAATGGAGCAATTGAAATTCGATCAAATAATGGTAAAGGAACGCTTGTTGCTTTATATTTACCTATTGATAATGAAGAAAGTGAGCTAATTATGACAAAAGGTTCAGTAAGCTATGGAGATTCAAATGCACTGAATAATAAAGTGCTATTTATGGATGATGATGAGCAAATACGATTTATCGGAAGTGAAATGCTCACCATTTTGGGCTATGATGTTATTCTCTGTAAAGACGGTGATGAGACAATCAAGCTTTTAAAAGATTATCAAGAAAAAAATGTTGTCGTAGATTATCTAATAATGGACTTAACAATACCAGGGAAAACTGGAGGCAAAGAGGCAATAAAGAGTATTAGGGAGTTTAATAAGACAATTTTTGCAATAGTAACATCAGGATATTCTACAGACCCTGTAATGGCAAACTTTGCTGATTACGGTTTTGATGCAGTTTTGACAAAGCCTTTCGATTTAGAAATGCTCAAAGATGTTTTAAAATATAAAAACGGTAATAATTGATATGTTGCATTTACCATATCAAGTAAGGTTGAGATGCTTTGCTTGGCATACGAAGTTTTGTTATTAAGAATGGTCGATTAATTAATACAACTAAGAATAGTAGAAGTTATGGTAAAAAAAATCATCGCTAAACCCGCTCGTAGTAGTCATCTGCTGATTTAGGTGAAAATAGTTTTTCAAAAACCCCATTTTGTCCTGCCAATATATATAGAGGGTGATGTTTTTTAAATTGATTTGATATCGCACAGTTTACATGTGAATCATTTGTAATAAAGTTGACGGGTATTCTAATAAAATAATAATCATATTAAAGCTTGGCAAATAGAAATAAGTTGTAAATCATCATTTAAAATAGCATTTCTAATTAGTTTTAAAGAATACAATTCTTTTTTAAAAAAGTCATTTAAAACAATATTCAAGATTATCAAAATATTCATTGACAAATATTAGTAAAAAATAACTTTAAAACCATAAGGAATAATTTTTATTATAAAAATAAAAGGAGAACCAACATGAAAAAATTTGAAAAGCACTCAATGGATGGAAACAATGCAGCAGCACATATAGCTTATGCATTTAGTGACGTTGCCGCTATCTATCCTATTACTCCATCATCTGTGATGGGAGAGCTTGCTGATGCTTGGGCATCAAAAGACAGAAAGAACATTTTTGGTGAAAAGGTTGATATCGTTGAGATGCAATCAGAAGCAGGTGCTGCTGGAGCAGTACATGGCTCTTTAGTAGCTGGTGCTATGACAACTACTTTTACAGCATCACAGGGTTTATTATTAATGATACCTAATATGCACAAAATTGCTGGAGAATTGATTCCAACAGTGTTTCATGTTTCAGCACGTTCTTTAGCTGCACAATCATTGTCAATTTTTGGAGATCACTCAGACGTTATGTCCGTGCGTAATACAGGTTGGGCTTTGCTCGCATCAGCATCAGTGCAAGAAATAATGGATCTTGCAACAGTAGCTCACTTAGCTACTTTAAAAAGTAGAATTCCTTTTGTTCATTTTTTTGATGGTTTCAGAACTTCTCACGAAATTCAAAAAGTAGAAGAACTTGACTATGAATCGATTGCATCTTTAGTTGAACCAGAATATATCGAAGAGTTTCGTTCACGTGCATTAAATCCAGAGAATCCAAAAATTAAAGTTGGAGCTCAAAACCCAGACGTATATTTCCAAGGTCGTGAAACTGTAAATTCATTTGTAGACGCTTGCCCTGAAATTGTCGCAGATTATATGGAAAAAGTATCAAAAGTAACTGGTAGAAACTATAAATTATTCGATTATGTAGGCGCTCCAGATGCAACTAAACTTATCGTTGCAATGGGTAGTGGTGTTGAAACAATTGAAGAAGCAATCAACTATCTAAATGCAAAAGGTGAAAAGCTCGGCTTAATTAAAGTTCGCTTATATAGACCTTTCTCTCTAAAACATTTTACAGCTGTTATACCTGAATCAGTTAAGAAAATCGCTGTTCTTGACCGTACAAAAGAACCAGGTTCAATTGGCGAACCATTATACCAAGATGTCGTTACAGCATTAAAAGACCGTAAAGACTTAACTATTATTGGTGGTCGTTATGGCTTATCATCAAAAGAATTTACACCTGCAATGGTAAAAGCAGTTTATGATCACTTAGATGGCAAATGTACTCATGGCTTCACAGTTGGTATTACTGATGATGTTACCCATTTATCACTTGAAGTTACAGAAGAAGTAAACTCTATTCCAGAAGGCACCACAAGCTGTATGTTCTGGGGCTTAGGTTCTGACGGTACAGTCGGTGCAAACAAAAACTCTATCAAAATTATTGGCGATAATACCGACCTTTATGCACAAGGTTATTTCCAATATGACTCAAAGAAATCAGGTGGTATTACACGTAGTCACTTAAGATTTGGTAAAGCAAGAATCCAATCACAATATCTCGTGCAAAAACCTGACTTTGTTGCATGTCATAATCAAGCATTTATCGGTAGATATGACATTCTTTCTGGCATTAAACAAGGTGGAACCTTCCTTTTGAACTCCAACTGGTCTACAGAAGAAGCTTTTGACCACTTAACAGAAGATATGCAAAAGACAATTATCGAAAAGAAATTAAAGTTTTATAATATCGATGCTCTTAAAATCTCAAATGAAGTAGGGCTTGGTGCAAGAATTAATACTGTAATGCAAACAGCATTTTTCTTGGTATCTGGTGTGCTTGATCGTAAAGAAGCAATTGAAATGATCAAGCAATCAATTAAGAGTTCTTATATCAAAAGAGGACAAGCAATTGTCGATATGAACTGGAAAGCAGTTGATATGACAGATGCTGCCTTAGTTGAAGTAAAAGTTCCAGCAAAATTATCAGGTAAATTCACACCAATGAAAAAACTAATTCCAGATGATGCAAACACATTTGTTAAGACAGTTATGGAACCAATTATGAGAGAAAAAGGTGACGAAATCACAGTTTCTCAAATGCCAATTGACGGCGTTATTGATGTAGGCACAGCAGCACTCGAAAAACGCGGTGTAGCAGCATTTGTACCTCATTGGATTTCAGAAAATTGTATCCAGTGTAATCAGTGTGCATTTGTTTGTCCTCATGCAGCAATTCGTCCAAAACAAATTGCTACAGAAGACTTGAAAGATGCACCTGCAAGCTTCAAAACAGTTAAAGCACTTGGAAAGAATGATTTACAATATAAGATTCAAGTATATATTGATGACTGTCAAGGTTGCCAAGTATGCGTTAATGAATGTCCAAAGTCTGCTTTAGTGATGAAACCAATTGCTGAAGAAAGAGCTAATGGCGAAGAAGCTAATTATAAATTCTTTATCAATTTACCTGAAGACAATATCGGAGATTGGAAAGTAAATACAGTTAAAGGTTCACAATTCAAACAACCTTTGATGGAGTTCTCAGGCGCATGTGCTGGCTGTGGTGAGACACCATACGTTAAGCTTATTACTCAATTATATGGCGACAGAATGGTCGTTGCTAATGCTACAGGTTGTTCTTCAATCTGGGGTGGCACATTTCCTAATATCCCATATTGCAAAAACAAAGAAGGTCATGGTCCTGCATGGGGCAACTCACTCTTTGAAGATAATGCTGAATATGGTTTGGGTATGAGACTTGGTATCAATTCTAATCGCAAACTCTTAAAATCAGCATTGAATAAGCTCGTTAAGATGGATATTAATGCAGACTTAAAGGCAGGATTCAACTATGCTCTTGAAAACTGGGAGTCAACAGAAGAAGAAGCAAAGAATAATGCAAACAAAGTTAAAGCAATGCTTGAAGGCGAGATGGCTAAAGCAAAAGGTGAGACTAAAGATATAATCCGTAAAGTAATCGAATTAAAAGGCTACTTCACACCAAAATCTGTTTGGGCATTTGGTGGTGACGGCTGGGCTTATGATATCGGCTTTGGCGGGTTGGATCACGTACTCGCATCTAACAATAATATCAATGTCTTAGTTATGGACACAGAGGTTTACTCAAATACAGGTGGTCAGGCTTCTAAAGCTACACCTATCGGCTCAGTAGCTCGTTTTGCTGAAGCAGGTAAACCAACTGTTAAGAAAGACCTCGGAATGATTCTTATGAGCTATGGATATATTTATGTCGCATCAGTGGCAATGGGTTCAAATAAAGCTCAATTACTCAATGCAATTAAAGAAGCTGAGGCTTATGATGGACCATCTATTATCTTAGCCTATGCACCTTGTATCAATCATGGAATTGATATGGCAGAATCACAAATCGAAGAAAAGAGAGCGGTTGATTCAGGATACTGGTTATTATATCGCTACAATCCAATGAATAAGCTCGAAGGTAAGAACCCATTTACTTTAGATTCAAAGGAACCATCAACAGACGTAAGAGACTTCATCGATGGAGAAACTCGTTATACTTCATTACAACGTACTGCTCCAGAAGCAGCAAAAGAATATCGTGAAAGAATGGCTGAGTTCGTCAAAGAACGCTATGCGTCATATCGCCGTTTTGCTGGGCTGGATAAGTAAGAAATAAGTTAACAAATATGGGAGGCAACAGCCTCCCTTTTTACTATAGGAGAGCCAATATGTTAAACTATAAAGACATGACAATCGGGAAAAAAATACTAATTTCAATATTGAGTTTACTTGTAATTGCATTTATGAGAGCTTTGAATTAGTCGTTAATGCCTTATTCAAAACATAAAACAGACGAAGTTAAAGTCTGTTTTTTAAAAAGCCTTCGTTATTATGCCTTTTTTGGAGCTGGCTCAAAACATAAAATCCTTAAAAACCAGCGTAATCCGCTTCTATAAATCTTTTCCTTTCTAATTCAAAGATCTCTTTATTGTATTATTAGCAATAAGCTCTTGGCTTAATGCCAAAACCGTAAAAGAAATGTTTTTAAAGGAAGTTACGCAAACAGCGTATCGATATGGTTACTTATCACAAAATAAATTAGATGAAAGCCTCATTACAGCCAAAACTTTAGCACAAAGCTTTGCTGCTCAAAAAGATGATGGCATAATAACAAGAGATATAGTCAATTCATCATTAAGACGAGTGTTGGAAGAAACGCCAGATATATTGGGCACATGGGCAGCATGGGAGCCAAATGCTATTGATGGAAGAGACAATGAATTTATAAATGCAGGTGGAAGTAGTGAGAGTGGACAATTTGCTCCATATTGGAATAGAACTGATAGAGTGATTCTTGAGCTTTGTCCAGATTTTGAAACTTCTGAATACTATTTAAAACCTTTAACAACAAAAAAAGAAACGCTTCTTAATCCTACACTTTATGAAGTGAATGGGGAACAGATCCTTGCAGTTACAATCGCTGTCCCAATAATAAGTAAATCAGGTAAAGTATATGGTGTTGCTGGTATAGATTTACCTATGGATTATTTCCAGAACCTAATATCACAAATTAAGCCTTATGAAGGCAGTTATGCATTTCTTACAAGCAATAATGGCACTATAGTAGCCCATCCAAATAAAGACATAATTTCGTTGATAATTGGTGATTTGGACAATGCTGACAATAAAGAAGAAATCAAAGGTGCAATTAAAGAAGGAAAAGAGTTTTTCCAAATAAAGAAAAATGCACAAAATAATACAAAAAGTTATCAGATTTTTACCCCTTTCACAGTTGGAGACACCGAATCACCATGGAGTTTAGATATTTCAATCGAAACAAGCGAAGTTACTAAAATAATCTTATCTTCAATAATAGTTCAAGCGGTACTTTATTTAATAGTAATTATAGTGGTAATTATATTCCTATTATATTTTAGCAGAGTACTTATAGCACCAATTAAGCGCCTTGTAGATGTTTTTAAAGATTTATCTGAGGGTGAAGGAGATTTAAGAGTAAGAATCCCTGTCAATTCAAAAGATGAGGTTGGGCAAGTCGCAAAATACTTTAATCAATTTATCGAAAAATTGCATAGTATCGTAAAAGATATTATTGGTATTAATCAGGCTTTAGTTAACAATGTAAAAGTAATGTTTGAATCATCTCAAGTGCTTTTAAAACAGTCAGAAGATATGAATTTGCAGATAGATAATGCGTCTGCTGCAAGTGAAGAAATCAATACAAACATTAATGTTATCGCAAGCGGAGCAGAACAAGCGTCATCAAATGTAAAATCAGTAGCAAACACAGCAGCACATATGTCAGAAGTAGCCTTATCCGCAGCTGCAGCTTCTGAGCAAACATCTGTTAATGTCGAAGACGTTTCAAATGCCGTAACAGTTATGGCTCAACACATTAATGAATCAACAAAAAGCATGAACAATATTTTAAACGGTGTAAACAGTACAGCATCAGCCATTGAAGAAATGAGTGTTTCAATAGCAGAAATATCTAAAAATACACAGTTTGCAAGCAATATTTCAAATGAAGCTGATACCGAAGCTCAGAATGCTGCAAGTTCAGTTGCAGAGCTAAGAAATATCGCACAATCTATAGGTAAAATAGTTCAAGTGATATCTGATATTGCAGACCAAACAAATATGCTTGCACTTAATGCAACGATCGAAGCAGCAAGTGCAGGTGAAGCTGGCAAAGGTTTTGCTGTCGTTGCCAATGAGGTAAAAGAATTAGCTAAACAAACATCAATTGCCACGGAGAAAATCTCTACTGATATTGATCATGTTCAAGTAGCAAGCCAAAGAGCAGTTGTTATTATTGAAAAAATAACTGATATCATACAAAAAATCAATGAAACTAATACACTTATTGCATCAAGCATCGGAGAGCAGTCAACAACTACCAATGAAATATCCAATGCTGTTGGCAATGTTGCAAATGACACAAGCAAGATGGAAAAATATATTATTGAAATTGACAATAATGTTAAAAACGTTAACAGAAATATGGAGCAAGCAAGCATCGCTGTTAACCAAATAGCTCAATCGACCAATTCATCTGCAAAATCTGCTAATGACGTTGCATTAAACTCTAATGAAGCTGATACAGGAGTATCTGAGATTGCTCGTAGTATTCAACAAATATCTATCGGCATGAATGATATTAGCAGCTTTATGCAAAAGTTAGTATACACATCTCAAGTAAATACTACTACATCAAACTCTATAAACGAGAGCTCTAAGGAAATCGAATCCTTGACAAAGGACTTAGATGATTTAGTCAGCAGGTTCAGAGTATAAGTCTAAAACAATTATTTATGAAAGAGCAGTTAATAAACTGCTCTTTTCATATTTAATAACATGAATTTTACAGATAAAAAAAATACTTGACTTTAAATGCTTATTTATTTAAAGTATATTTTTATAGTGTGCAAACATAATTTTTAAATAGAAAATGGAGGACTTAATGAGAGCAAGTATAGCTTTATTACTGATAATTAGTTCTGCTATGTTGGTAGCAATTGATGTAGCTGGTACACAATCAGGCACATGGACTATTGCGAATAGCCCATATAATGTAACAGGTGATATTACTGTACCTCAAGGCTCATCTTTGATTATTGAACCAGGGGTGGTTGTTAATGTTGGCAGCAACTTTCAAATAACAGCACAAGGGCATATATCTGCTGTCGGTACAGAAAACGATACAATTTATTTCACAAGTGATAGTCGTTGGAAAGGATTTAGATTGGAATCAACAACCGTGACGAGCGTGTTTAATCACTGTAAAATTGAAAAAGTTCAAGATGGTATCAGACCAATCAATTCACCCGTAGATGTTATCAATAGCCATATTAATGACGCTTCAAACCATTGTATAGACGTATATGGAATTAATGGACCTGCTGTAACAAACATAAAATACTCAAAGATTTCAGGGGCAACAAAGGCAGGTATAAGTATATCGCAAAACTCAAATGTTACAATAGAATATTGTGATATTTATAATAATGGACTTGGCACACAGTACTATGGTGGTATTCATCTACAAAATCAAAGTGCAAGTGGTGAATGTGATCCATTGATTCAATATAATAGAATTCATAATAATCTCAAGCAAGGTATTAATGGGTGGGATGTAACGAGTAATTCAAGAATTAACCCTATTGTAAAGCACAACATTATTGAAAGCAATCTGACAGGCTTAAACTTGCGTCATGTGTCGGGTTTGTTTGAAAATAATCAAGTGATCAATAATTTTATTGTTGGTAATGCAAACTCAGGTGCAGGCTTCATGATAGCAGGCGCATCAGCTTCACCAATCATTAGAAATAATGAAGTAACAGGCAACTATACAGCATTTTACATTGGCGAAGGAGCAACTCCTGTGCTTGGTGATATTAATAGTGGTGACCCTCTTACAGGGAGAAATATTATTCAAAACAATATTGACGAAAGTAACACATCTCATAGCGTTTATATCTATAGTGGTAATGGAAATGTCATGGCTCAAAACAATATTTGGGATAGCACAGACCCAGATGAAATTGCAGCAAGTATTTATGACCAAAATGACAATCCCTCACTTGGTTTAGTTACCTTTTTACCTGTGTTTTCAGAATCTACTATAAATGGGAACATCGCTTATAATGGTACTTTAGATTTTGCTTATACATATATTCTTCTTTATGATTATGTAACTGAAAGCTACGTAGACATGCAGCAAGTAGACGGCTTAGGCAATTACGAAATATCTGTAGAGCCAGGCAAATATTGGGTCTTTGCAATTGGAACAAATGAAGCTAATTTTGATTCATTTAATATTGATGATCCATCCGTACTTGTTGCTGGTGTTTTTTCACTCGATTTGTTACCTGCTGCGGTGATAGTTAATGATGACACCTCTGCAGAGAGTGTGAGCATTGAAATGTATGATTTGAAAGATGATTTAGTGATTTCACTTCTTGAGTCTATCAGCTACCAAGGAGACACTGCATATACACTGGGCATATTTAAAGATTACCTGGTAAATGAACTCATGATTATACGACAAGATGGTGATTTTATTAAAGTGATTGGCAACAAGAGTTTTGATGCAGAAATCGATGAGTGGGTTTACAACTTTGGGTCAAATTGGTCCCTAATTAAAACTGATAATTTTACAGTAGGTGAAATGTGGGGAATTGATGATGGAGGATTAGTTGGAATGTACACAGGAGAAATCCCAACTCCAATTATCATCAATGGTGAAAGTATAGAACCACACAGATTTTTATTCTTTGAAGGTAATGCTTCAGATAACGATGATTCAGAAAATGAGCTTTTTGGTATGACTCAATACTATCAAGACGGTATTGGTATTGTTTCTTTCCGGGAGTTTGATACAGAAACAAATAGCTTAAAAGACAACCATGTCCTTTATAGTTACGATATAAGCCATGGGGGAGATGGCATTTTCCCAATTGCAGTTGGCAATACATGGAAATTAGAAAAAACAGAAGCTCCTAACATTCCTACTAATCTTATTGCAATTAACTTAGATGAATTGTATTTGTTATGGGAACCTGCATTTGGTGCAGATTGGTCAGGTTATAATGTATATCGTGATAATCAGCTATATGACCAAAGTATCAGTAGTTTCTTTTACCAACCTGAGGATATTGATATCAATTCTCACAGTTGGTATGTAACTGCATTTAATGAAAATTCAGAGTCTGAGCCATCAAATATATATCACCCATTGAGCACAGAAATACCTAATATTGTTCTTGGGAAAGTTGGTATTAACCACTATCCAAACCCAATAGATTATCAAAAAAAGACAATAATGTCTTTCAATATCGAATTACCTGATGAGAGTAATATTGAGCTCAATATTTACAATATTAAAGGGCAAAAAGTCGCTAATGTAGCTAAAACTAAACTTAGTAAGGGCAACCATAAAATACGCTGGAATGCATTAAACCAAGACCAAAAACGATTAGCAAGTGGAGTATACTTTTATCAATTAAAAACGAAAACTACAAGCATTTCGAGAAAGATGCTCATTTTGAACTAATAGACAAAAATTCTAAGGCAGGTTATCCTGCCTTAGTAGTTTTTTAAGGGGAGTATTAATGGCTGAGATTATTAAAAGACCGACACCGAAAAACAAAACACAAATACCAATGAGTATTAAAATAGCCTTGCTATTAGCAGTTATTCTTGGTATTTGGTTAAAGTCATGCTGGAAGAATTATCAACTTGACAATATTCTTTTCGAAAACAAAACTCTTGTAAATCCGACCCCCGTTAGTGTCGATGTGCTTTTCACTATTAATAATAAGACTTATAGAGAGGGTAAACATAGGATCTTGATACAAGTATATACCACTAAGAACCATGTCATAAGTAAAAAGATGACTTTTGTAGAAATAAAAGCAAAAAAGAGTGTTCAATATATTAAAGTGCTAGATAATTTCAATCGACCTTTAGAAAAAGATGAAGAGCTATCAGGTGCATACATTAGCCTTGAATAGCAGGGGAGGAGTGTTAATGAAGAAAATAATTGTCCTTTTATTAATCTTAAGTAGCGTAAGCATTATTCTCGCAAAAAACTACAGAGCTTTAAAAATACAATCGTATCACGAAATTGATAATGAGAATATTATTAGGATTAATGAACAGATTTTATTTAACTTTGGAAAATGGGGGAGCAACTGGGTAGACAGAAGTATTTTTTTTAAAAACATTGATAAGCTTGAGGTACAAAGTGCATCTATAGAATCAAGAGAAATACCATTTGGCACAGGTATTGATCGAGCTCAAGTCTCTGATATTACAGTCAAATGGACTTTTCAAAAAACAAAAAAGGCTGAAAAAATCTTTGGTTTAGAGTATTTGCTTAAAGGCGCTATTTATCAGGATGATACTGCAGATATTATACAATATACTATTTTGCCATCAAAACATTCATACGAAATTGACTCGGTTGATGTAGTAATTGATTATTCAAAATTTCCTGGCACTCTTATAGCACATCAAATTGTTTCAGGTAAGGCATTTATCTCTCTAGATGAAACACTAATGCGGGTTAAGAATAAAGGTATTATTAAAAAAGATGAGTCTATAGAAATACTATTACGCTTTAATAAAGGTACAATAATAAATGAAAACCCAAAATGGTATCAACTAAGATTAAGATCAAGAAAATTATTATTGCTCTATTCAATTTGTGGGATAGCTCTCATTCTCTTTTCCTCATTTTATTCTCTTCTTATCTACAAAAGGAATAATATGTCTTTTAAACCCAATAAAAGAGACTTAAATAGGCTTGAAAACCCTACAGATGAACTTACTCCAATTGAGGCAGCGTATTTATTAAATATTAGTTTTCCAGATGCACAATACTTGCATTATATAGGTTCTTTATTGATTAGCCTTATCTCAAAAGACTATATAAAAATTGCAATTAATAAGCTTAAAAAAAGCTATAAATTTGACCTTCAAGTGTCTGCAGAGACCAATCCAGATGACTATGAAGCCATTTATCTCGATAGCTTAAACAAAAATAATAACCTTAATTTGAAACAAAGTCTCAATTTTGCAAGCCTTAAACTATTTGCAATACTCAAAATCGTTAGAAAAAAACTTGTTGAAAAAGAGACAATTTCTTCACAATTAGTAAAGAATAGGTTCAAATACACAATGATAGGAATTATTGTCACTATTTTAGGCGTTCTATCAATTTTGCCAATTGTTCTGTTTTTCGACTATTTGACAGTTTCAAGTTTAATTCTAACTTTTTCAATCATCGTTGGTGGTATAATACTTATTATTGGGGCACAAAGTATATCTCCTTTAACAGCTAAGGGCGTCTATCTAAGCCAAAATGTGTACTATCATAAAAGGCATATTGAAGACCTTTTAGCAAAAGAATATAACTCAGATATACATCAATACATGCTTAGCCAATTACCGTATATTTTTGCTTATAAAAACCAATTTGATTGGTATGAAAAGATTAAACTATATGATTATTCAGTCCCAGAGTGGTTTGAAATCTCGGAAGGCAGTATTTCAGATACTCAATTCTATTGCTTTAAAAAAATGATTGTAATAATTTTACTCTATACCTGCTCGTCTGTAACCATGAAAGGTAAGTTAAAACCAATTAGCGATTTAGCAGAAAGTGAGGTATAATGCTTTTTGTCTTACTTATATCTACCTTTTTTTCAGCTTTAGTTGTTGCAATTCTTGTCAGCATATTTTTTAAAAAGCCATTAGCTGTAATACTAAGAAAGCTGATAGAAGATGATATCTATGAATCTTGGTTAAAATATATGATTTTTGCCATTTATGTTGTGAGTATTTCATCTGGTGTAAATCTATGGAAAATTGAAAGATATTTGTACCCTTCATCAAGCGGAGAAGTAGTATATGAGATTACAGGGTCAAGCATTGCATTTGAAATGTATCGGTCTGTAATAAACTCTTTAACTAGTCTTGCATGGCTTTTGCTGACATTTTATATTGTAGCTCTCATTATATTTGTAATAAAAAGAATATTTGATAATAAAACAAAGGAAATAACATGAAAATCATCGACACAAGAGGCGAATTATGCCCAAAACCGATTATTAAAACAAAGAAAGTGATTCCAAGTATTGCTGTTAATGAGTCGTTTCAAATTCTCACAGACAACGAAATATCTCTTAATAATTTGTTACGTTTTTTAAAAGACAATAGTTTTGAAACAGAAGTAAACGCAAAAGATAATTATCATGTGATTAACTGCATTAAAAGGGACAAAGTCCTTACAAATCCCGATGCAGAGTCATACTGCTGTTCAGCACCAACCAATGAAAACTATATTATTGTTTTTAAGTCCAACAAGATGGGCATAGGTGATGATGCTCTGGGATCTATTCTGATGAAGGCATTTATAAACAACCTTGGAGAGCAAAATAAGCTACCTAAAGCCTTAATCTTTTACAACAGCGGTGTTACACTTGCTCAAGAAACATCGAGCGTCATTGGCGCATTAAATGATTTACAAAGCAAAGGTATTGAAATAGTTATATGCGGTACATGTGTTGACTTTTTTAAAATTAAAGAAAATATCAAAATAGGTACTATTTCCAATATGTTTGCAATAACCGAGTATCTAACTAAGTATTCACATATAGTATGCCCGTGATTTGCTTTTAGCAGTAAGTTAACAGCTTGCTGACTTTTTAAAAGCCATAATATTAATCAAGCTTTTTATCTCAACTCTTAAAACAGGAGTTGAGATTTTTTATTAAGAAGTTGAATAAGGGTGTTTTATAATCTTCGAATAGCGAATTTAACAATCATCATTACTAAAAGAAAAAAGATATTTTTTTATCTCTTATAAATTCATAATGAATCTCTGTGATATTCCCTTTAGATTCCTATCAGAATCTCTTTAATTCTCCAAGATAGCAAAGGGAATGTAAGGAGGTTCTCGTAGGCATGTGTCTGAAAAATAATCATATGCAAAAATGAATGGATAATGAATAAAAAGATTAAAAAACAAATTGGGTAATAGACATTTTTGTGTTTAATTGTATCCTATTTAATAGAAAAATGAGGCAATTTCCAAGCTGAAATTTTTAAATGTTGTTTTTATCTTCTATGCGACACCATCAAAGTACCTTGCAAAAAAAATCATCTCTAAACCCGCTCGTAGTAATCATCTGCCGATTTGGGTGAAAATAGTTTTAGAAAAACCCCATTTTGTAAGCCCTATATATATAGAGGGTGTTGTTTTTATATTCATAATAATTAATACATAATTCAAAATTACAGTTTGCAGAAGCGATGAATTATTAATAAAAAAGTGTATTTGCGGTACATATTCAATATTTGTCTTCCCATTAGTAAAGTGAAAAACCCTTAGTGGAAAAATTTATCAAAGGCGTACTGCTTGCTTTTATATTAGACTAAGAAAGTTTCGCAATTTATCTAAAAATATTTATCATTATGTATAGCTTTGATGTTCCAAAACAAGCTACTGAAATTATGAGAGCCCTGAAACAAATAACTCTTTAGTTATACATTTAAAAGTTTTGCTGGATATGCTAAAAACTATATTTTTGATATTGACAAAATAATGCTATTTCTTAAATTTGATTATGAGGTGTAATATGAAAAAAGGATTGTTTTTATTTCTGATTATATTAATCTGTATTGCTAATTTTTCTTGTAAGAAGAAGAATGCAAGCAATGTAAACGTAGAAGAAAGAACCACAAACGATCTAAACTATGATGCCGTTCAAAAGCTTATAGTTCAAGATTTTGCAAAAAAGAATATCGAAACACAGGCATTCTGTGTCTATGAAAGTGTTTGGGTTGAAGAGGATAGTTTTTATATTCGTAAGTATATTAATGCATATCTTGAAGCAATTAATAAAGATATGGAAAATGAATATTCCTTGCTTTTGCCATTGCTTGTTGTTTTAGATAAGAACACAAATGAAATTGTTAGGCACGTTTTATATTCTACTGAAGAAACTAATCTGGAAGCCTTACTTAATGAATTTCCACGGGATATACTAAAGAAAATGATAGATCATGATCCGGATGTTTTGAATTATAAACTTAAACAAATGCATGATGAGCTTTTGTTGCAGGCAAAGTATTATTACAATATTGAATAAAAATGATAACTAATCAAGTATCTAAAAGTTTTATAATTAATGAAATACTACCTGATCAGAGCTGTAACGAAGATTACATTATTAAATGCCCTATTGAACATGGGGATATTTATATAATTGCCAATGGTATAGGGAATAAAGAAGATAGAGGTGTTGCTGCTCAACTTGTTGCTTTAACAATTAAAGATCATATGAATATGGCATCAAAAAGTATTATTGCACAGTTGAAAAACTCAATCTTTGTTGCTAATCAAGTTTTAATTGACTATATCACTTCACATAAATACATCAGTGGTATTGGCTGCTCGGTTATTGTCGCCATTGAAACCAAAGAAACTCTTTATTATACAATAATTGGTAATAGTCAAATATTTCTTTACAGGGACAAGGAATTAGAAAAGATAACACATAAGAATATATATCATAATACAGAACTTAAATACCTGGGAAATTCAACTTTAAAATATGTGAACATTGCTAAAGAGCACATATATGAAAATGATTTATTCGCATTTTCATCTTTTGGATTTTCCAAACAATTCACAAGAATTGACTTACTTAAGTTAGTAACAAATAATCCATTTGATTTGTTGAAAATACAATTATTAAATCTGTTTCGTGGTAAAACACTAAGTAATGATATTAGTATGATTTTCTTGAAGATAAATAATGGCATTAAGAGACCTGAAGTTCAAAAATCTAATAATCCAAAGCATAAAAGAATTTTCTTTAGTATTTTTTTCTTTATTCTTAGCATATGCTTATTTGTCTATACTGTTTATTTGATTGTAAAACCATTTTTAACTGGACTTGAGTTTTGAGTAAAATATGAGTAAAAACTGGCTAAAAACTATAGATCATGTCTCAACAATTCTCCTTTTTTTAGCATTGATTGGGCAAGCGTTTATCCTGTATAAAAATATTTCTCCAAGTTTGACAGAGATACAAAACGTTAAAGCTATGAAAATTGAGAACAATAATATGCACGTAAGCTTTTCACTGGGTGTTGAAAATAAATCATTGATACCATTTTCTATTATTAGTTCAAACTTAACACTTTATGATGAAAACAAGCAGCTTGGGTATATCTTACTTCAAGATAATGTAATAATTAAGGCAAATACTGAATCAATGCTTAAGTTTCAAATGGTCATACCTTTAGATAAGATTAAAAACATAGATAAAGATAATAATAGACAGCTATATGTTCAAATCCATGGTTCTATTGATCTCAAGGCATTTGGTTTTATCAAGAAAACTAAAATCAATAAAGACTTTAAGCTAATACTTGATGAACCTTTAGATGAATATGCTTATAGAATATTTCAGAACACTATCTCAACAAATGACTTAATATTGGATATACACTCGATACCTAAGACTGTTACCGTACCATTGACGATTAACAATAATTCTGGGGTGGATATCGAGATAAATAACTTGACTGCAAAATTAGCTATAAACAAGATTCAGTGTGCTGAATACATAATAAATCACACAGTTTTATTAAGGAACGAAGAAACTAATACGCAGCAAAAATTATTTTTCTCATTAAGCGATATCGAAGAACAAAAGTTTTCTAATCCATTAAATATCGAAAGTAAGAATACTTATTCGGTTAAGATAAAGGCAGATGTAATGTTTTTTAATAAAATATACCCTTTTATAATTGATTTTGATTTAATTAAATAAGCAATAAGAGTAAATCGGCTGATATCATATTTTTTAAACCAGCTCTAGAGTATTCATCAACTATCTTAAAGGTTATTGTTAAAATAAATAATTATTCATTTGACAAATTGGCAATTTATATAAAATGACGTATAAAGGATGAATTCATAATGATTGATAAAAATAAACCTATTGTAGCTATTGTTGGAAGACCAAATGTTGGTAAATCAACTTTATTTAATAGATTAGCACGTAAAAGATCTGCAATTGTCGACTTTGAGGAAGGTGTTACACGCGACAGAAAATATGAAATAGCTGAATGGAATGATAGAAGCTTTATCATTGTAGACACTGGCGGAATAGTGCCTGATTCTGTTCATGACATGGATAAGAATATACAGTTGCAAGCAAAAATTGCTATTGAACAAGCCGATTTAATAATATTCCTCACTGAAGTAAAAACAGGCATTACAGATCATGATTTACGAATAGCAAAAACTCTTTCAAGTCACCGAGAGAAAGTGTTTTTGGTTGTTAATAAAGTCGACAATGAAAAAGATGAATTAGATTTGTTTGAGTTTTATAATTTAGGGTTTGGTGAGCCATTTGGTATAGCTGCAAATTCAGGAAGAAATACGGGTTCGTTTTTAGATGAATTGACCAAAATATTACCAGTCATTGACCATGAAGAAGTGATTGATGAGCGAGAAAACATAAAAGTATGTATTGTAGGAAGACCTAATACTGGTAAATCCTCATTAATCAATAAGATATTTGGCGAAGATACAGTTATTGTTACAGATATTCCAGGCACAACACGAGATTCTATCGATTTAGATTATATTTATCAAGATAAAAGAATCAGCTTTATCGATACAGCAGGACTTAGAAAGAAAAACAAGATAAAGTATGGAGTTGAATATTTCTCATCAATGCGTACAATTGATAGTATTGACCGCGCAGATATAATAACACTAATGCTGGATGTATCTGAAGAATTCTCAGATCAAGACCAAAAAATCGCAGCATATGCGCAAAGAAAATATAAAAATATGATAATCATTCTTAATAAATGGGATTTGATTGAAGATAAAGAAACAAACACTTTCAAAAAATATGTAATGGAATTAAGACGAGCATTTCCTTTTTTAGAGTATGTACCTATATTATCTATTTCTGCTTTAACAGGTCAAAGAGTTCATAAAATACCAGATGTGATCCTTAATGTATGGGCTGAAAGCCATAGAAGAGTTAGCACATCACAACTTAATGATTTTATGGAAAAGGTGATTCAAAGAAAACCACCGACCCACTCAACAGGTAAGCATATTAAAGTATACTATGTTACTCAACAAGCAACAAACCCTCCTACATTTATTTTCTTTTGCAATCAGCCAGCTCTTATCACAGAAAACTATCGACGTTTTATTAAAAATAAGATACGAGAAGAATTTAAATTTGAAGGCGCAACCATAAAATTAATATTGAGAGGTAAGACAGATGATGTTCCTCATATTATCTATTAGTTTAAGCTTTATATTAGCATATCTTTTGGGATCAATACCTACAGCTTATATTCTCGGAAAAACATTAAAACAAATTGATATTCGTGAGTTTGGTTCTGGAAACGTAGGCGCAACAAATGCACTTCGAGTATTAGGTACCAAGATCGGTTTGATTGTTTTAGTCATTGATATCCTAAAAGGCGTGCTTGCAGTAGTGATTGCAAGATATTTACTCAGTAGTCAATGGCTGATAGTTTTGGTAGGATTAGTTGCAATATTTGGTCATATTTATACATGTTTTCTTGGCTTTAAAGGTGGAAAAGGCGTGGCAACAGCCGCTGGGGTGTGCTTAAGCTTAATACCGCAAAACCTCATTTTTGCTTTAATTGTTTTTGCAATAGTACTGGCTTATACAAAATATGTCTCATTATCTTCGATTATTGCAGCCATATTTTTGGCTTTTATACAAGGTTTTGATCTACTAATTACAGTATTATACACAAGCAACAGTAATTACTCAAGCTTTGGAAAAGATATCACAAATTTAGTCTTTGTAACTGTTATTGTAGTCTTTGTTCTAATAAAACATATTCCAAACATTAAAAGGCTGATCCAAGGTAATGAAAACAAAATTAGTTTTAAGAAAAAAGAAAAACAAAATAATATTCAAACAAAAGGGGGAAATTCATAGTTTGTAGTCTTATGTGCAAAATAATATACATGCATTATGGGTTATGTGTTATGGATAAAAAAATATGTGCGGAATAGTTGGAGTTTTCAATCATCAAAATGCTGCAGATTATGCTGCCAGATGCTTATATGCAGAGCAACATCGTGGGCAAGAAAGCTGCGGTATAGCAGTAAGTGATACAAATACAATTAGATTAGTAAAAGAAATGGGCTTGGTAAAAGATGTTTTTACTCCTCAAGTATTAGAATCTTTACCAGGCAATATTGCAATCGGACATGTTCGATACCCAACAAGAGGATCATCTTCGACAATTAATTCACAACCTCATGTCGTTGAATTGTTGAGCGGTCCATCTTATGCCCTTGCCAGTAATGGAGATTTAGTCAATTATTTTGATATTCGTCGACAGCTTGAAAGAAAGGGCGTATTTTTTACCAGTAATAATGATGGTGAACTTATTTTAAAATATATCGTTTATCAGATAGAAAAAGAAGGAAAAGAGATTATTTCGGCAATAAAGAGTGCTATGAAAGAGATCAAAGGTGCTTTTTCTTCTGTATTTATGACTCGTCAAGAATTGTATATGTTTAGAGATCCATATGGTTTTAGACCAATGTCTTGGGGTAAATTATCAGATGATTCAATTGTGGTAGCATCAGAAACATGTGCCTTAGATATTTTGGATACAAGTAATGTTCAAGTAGTCCATCCAGGTGAGATTATCACGGTTAATGATCGTGGTATCAAACATACAAATATTGAATTATCGAAATATCGAAATACAGATACTAATAGACATTGCATTTTCGAACATATTTACTTTTCCAGACCAGACTCTTTTGATTTTGAAGAAGATGTCTATCTCGTTCGACAAAGAATAGGCGAAAAACTCGCTGAAGATGATGCCGATTTAAAACCAGATCTTGTAGTTCCAGTGCCAGACTCTTCAAACTTTATAGCTCAAGGTTATGCAGAAGCGAAAAAGATGCATGTTACATATGGGTTAATTAGAAATCATTATGTAGGGCGAACTTTTATTAAACCTGATCAAAAAATCAGAGATGAATCAGTAAGACAAAAGTTTAATACATTAGCTCATCTCTTTAAAGATAAAGTAGTTGTATTAATCGATGATTCAATTGTTAGAGGTACAACAATCCGGTCAATTATTAAATTGATAGTAAATGCAGGCGCTAAAGAAGTACACCTTAGAATAGGCTCGCCTCAAGTTAAGTTTCCATGCTATTATGGCATTGATACTCCCAATAAAGAGGAATTAATAGCAAATCAAAAAACTATCGAAGAAATAATTGAATACCTTAATGTTGATTCTTTTAAATTTATTGATATCAAATCACTAAAAAAGACCGTCGGTAAGCCAGAAAACTATTGCTATGCTTGCTTTGATGGTAAATACCCATTGTAAAGGTGAATAAAATGGAAGTAAAAAAAGTATTTAAGAAGTTTGCAAAACAAAAAATAGCAGTGATTGGTGATTTAATGTTAGACCATTATTTATGGGGAACTGTCGATAGAATTTCTCCTGAAGCACCTGTTCCTGTAGTAGATATTATGCGTGAAGAATATAGGTTAGGCGGTGCAGCTAATGTGATTTCTAATATTACTTCTTTAAATGCTATAGCTGACGCTTATGGAATTTGTGGTCAAGATAAATATGCCGAAATCCTTGAAAACTTACTTGATGAAATAGGTGTAAATAAGAAATTTATCATTGCTGACCATAGTAGACCTACGACACTCAAGAGTAGAATAATGGCTGGACATCAGCAAGTTACTCGATGCGATTTTGAAAAGAGGCATTATTTATCTGAAGAAGTAGAAAATAAGCTCCTGGAAAAATTAGAAGAAAATGTAAATTCATACTCTGCAATTATCCTTGAAGACTACAATAAAGGGCTATTATCAGAGAGAATAATTACTGAAACAATTAAATTAGCACAAAAACATAATATTCCAGTTACTGTCGATCCAAAATTTATTAATTTTTTTAACTATAAAGAAGTCGATGTATTTAAACCAAATTTAAATGAACTTCAAAAGAACTTGGGCATAGAGATTCATTCTGAAGATCAGCTAAGAAACGCTGCAAAAGAGATTTTTCAGAGAATTAACCCAAAATACCTTGTAGTAACAAGAGGAGAAAAAGGACTAATAATTTTCAATAGAAAAATGGAAGAATATATAATCCCAACATTTGCCAGAGAAGTATTCGATGTTTCAGGAGCTGGTGACACTATGATAAGTGTATTAACAATCTGCTTAGCATGTAATTGCGATATAAAAGAAGCAGCAATTATAGCTAATCATGCATCAGGAGCAGTATGTGGTAAAATTGGTATCTCTCCAGTAACACAAAAGGATATTGAGCTATCGATCGAGTATAATAAAATCATGAAAGATAGCTAAAATATGTATTCAAAAGAGAAGATTAAAAGCTTAGAAGAGTTAGTCCAATTAAGACATACATTTAGTAATCAAAAAGTTGTTTTTACTAATGGATGCTTTGATATAATACACGCAGGGCATGTACTTTATCTTGAAGAAGCAAAGAAATGTGGAGATATCTTGATTCTTGGACTTAATAGTGATGCGTCTGTAAAACGGCTCAAAGGTAATAGCCGCCCAATAAATAATCAAACCGATAGAGCAATTGTCTTAGCAGGGCTAAGTTCTGTTGATTACGTTGTAATTTTTGATCAAGATGATCCATATGATTTAATCTCCGCAATTCAGCCTGATGTATTGGTTAAAGGTGGTGATTGGAAAATAGAACAAATTATTGGATCAGATATAGTAAAAAGGCGGGGCGGTGAAGTTTTGAGTCTTTCATTTATTGAAGGGAAATCTACAACCAAAATTATTGATAAGGTGGTATCAAATAATGGGACATCATGAATATGATACACATCAGAATGAAGCCGAAATCGGTGTTGTTGTTGATGTAAATTCGACAACTATATGGGTAGAACGAACTTCTCTTGAAGGGTGCAAGAGTTGTTCAATGAATGGAGTTTGTGGCTCTTCAAATGCTGCAAGATTAGAGTTTGCTAATGATGATAACTATCAAAAAGGAGATCTTGTTGATATTCATGTAAAAAGCTCTGTTCGTTTAGCAGCATCTTTTATGGTTTTTATCGTCCCTGTAATATTTTTGATCACAGCTTTTACAATATCATTTTATTGGATAAAACTACCAGAGCCTATTAGTATTGGTATAGGCTTTTTAAGCTTAATTATATCTATCTTATGTATAATACTATTTGACCGTTATTTGGGAAAGAAACAAGTTATACAAATAATAAAAAAAAGGATTTAAATTAATGGTTATTCACTTAAAAGATATGATTTTTTTTGGGTATCATGGGGTATATCCAGAAGAAAGAAAACTTGGGCAACGATTTGTTGTAAATATTGCCCTTGAAACTAATAATGACAATGATATACATATTGAACATATCGATGATACAATTGATTATACCAAAGTGTATAATGAAATAAAACATATTATGGAAAAAGAACAGTTTGTATTATTAGAAAACTGCGCAAATAGAATACTAAATTCCTTGTTAGAGAGGTTTTCTTTGATTCAACAAATCACAGTAAAAATCGAAAAACCAGGCGTGCCTATAAATGGAAGCTTGTCTTCAGTTGCAATAGAAATGAATAGGCATAGAGATAACAGTTAAGACTATCTGTATGGAGAATAGGTGAAATCTGTTTTAAGTTTGGGGTCAAATCAAGGTGATAGGAAATACTACTTAAATAATGCAGTTGAAATAATATCATGTCTACCTACAACAACTATTCTTAAGAAAAGTAGTATCATAGAAACAAAAGCCTGGGGGAATACAATTCAACCAGATTTTTTGAACATGGCTATCATGATTGAAACTGAATTGCCTCCAATAGATTTATTACATAATTGTCTTCGTATTGAAAAGCATTTTGGGCGAATTAGAACAACAAAATGGGCAGAGAGGACTTTGGATATTGATATTATTTTTTATGGCGATATTGTGCACAATTCAGAGGAATTAACCATACCTCATGCATTGATGCATGTAAGGAATTTTGTGCTCGATAATCTAATTGAGATTTGCCCAGATTATATTCATCCAGTATTTCATAAAAGTATTATAGATTTAAAATATGAATTAGTAGGAAGGGAAAAATGAGAACATTAGCGTCTATTATTTTAGCGGCGGGTAAAGGGACACGCATGAAATCTGAAAAGGCAAAAGTAACCTTTTCTTTAGCAGGGAAAAGCCTTGTGCAAAGAGTAGTTGAGACTTCAATCAAGTCTCAATGTAATAAAATAGTTGTTATTGTTGGATATAAAAAAGACGATGTTATTAAATGTATTCCTGCACATGAATCACTTGAGTTTTGTGAACAAACAGAGCAACTTGGCACAGGTCATGCCGTTAAAATGGCTGAAAAAAGCTTTCAAGACTGTGAAGGGGAAGTATTTATTCTTTGTGGCGATGTGCCTCTTTTAAAAGCAGAAACGTTGGAAAACACGATTAAGTCTCATCGTGAGAATAAAGCGTATTGTACCGTTTTGACAATGATTTTAGAAGATCCAGGTCGCTATGGAAGAATGGTCAGAGACAAAGACAATAAAATCCATAAAATAGTAGAATATAAAGATGCCAATGATAATGAGAGAAAGATTAAAGAAATCAATAGTGGTATTTATTGCTTTGATATAAGAGCATTATTTGAAGCTTTAAAGAAGATAGACAATAAGAATGAGCAAAATGAATATTATTTAACTGATGTTTTAGAAATCTTTTATAATGAAAATAAAAGAATTGATGCAATTGTATTAAATGATGTATCTGAAGCTGCAGGGGTAAACTCACAAGAACAATTAGCCGAATTAGAAGAAGAACTTTATAATCGCATTAACAAAAACTTATTGAATAATGGGGTTGTCATTGAAAAGCCCTCTACTGTTATCATTTCTGAAGATGCAAAAATTGAAAACGATGTTACTATTCATACAGGCGCCGTTATAAGAGGGAAAACCATAATAAATAAAAATAGTATTATTGGCGTGTCCTCTTATATTGAAAATTCTACTATCGCAGCAGGATGTAATCTAAAAGGAAATAATGTCGTAATTAATTCTAAACTTGAACCAAATACAGTATTAAAATGGCAGGAGACAATAATCAATGAGTAAATATTTATACTCGCCATGGCGCTTGCAATACATTTTATCAGAAAAAGAGAAGTCATGTATTTTTTGTGTTAAACCTAAAGAAAATGAAGATGAAAAACACTTAATTCTCTATAGAACAAATTTTTCTTTTGTTATTATGAATGTCTTTCCGTACAATAATGGGCATTTAATGGTTGTACCTAAAAAACATGTATCAAGTTTGAATGGACTAACAACAGAAGAGCTTAATGACCTTTTTCAACTTGTTAGATTAACAGAGCAAGTTTTAACAAACGTATATCATTGTGATGGTTTAAACATTGGTTTAAACCTTGGAAAAGCAGCAGGAGCAGGTATTGATGAGCATTTGCATGTACACCTTGTACCTCGCTGGAATGGTGATTGTAACTTTATGCACTCAATAAATGGAACACGGGTCTTGCCAGAGGCATTTGACACCGCTTATTGTAGAATAAAAGAAGAATTTGACAAAATAACTATATAAAATAAATTGTCTTTAATCTTATGAAAAAAACTGTTTTGAAAATAAGTATTTTGATCTTAATATTCGCAGGGGTGCTTGTGTATTTTTTATTTTATACATCATATTTTTCACAAAAGCCGAAAACAGACGAGCTTTTTCCTGCTATAAAAATAGGTTTGGTTAATGGTTGTGGCTATCAAGGTGTAGCAGCTAATATTGCCGATTTTCTAGATAATAAGAACATAGATGTAGTGCAAGTTGCAAATGCAAGAAAATTTATCTATAAGGAAACAATTATTGTGGTCAAACAAGATGATGAGGTTGAATTAAAAAGGTTAATGACAATAACTGGTATTAAGCAGGTTATTTATTCTTTGAACGAAACTTACCCTGTTTCATTTTTAATAATTGCAGGCAAAGATTATCAAACGTATTTTGCCGACTCTAATGATAATTCAAAAAAGGAGTATAATGGAAAAGAGTAGAAGTGAGAAAGCAGCTCTTATTATAGAGGCACTTGAATCCAAAAAAGCAGAAAATATTAGCTATATCGATATAGCAGGGAAATCGACTTTAACTGATGCGATTATTATTTGTAATGGAAATGGTGAACTTCATAATCGTGCGCTTGCAGACCATTTAGTAGAGATTGCCAAGAGTAATAAAATTCATATTTTAGGCAAAGAAGGTATGGATAATGCAAAATGGATACTAATAGATTTCGGAGAAATAATTGTACATATTTTTAATAGTTCGATGAGAGATTATTATAAAATAGAAGAATTATGGTCAAAAAATACAAAGACACAGGATATAGAACAAGATGAGAATTAAAAACATTATAAGACATGAAATTGAAAAAGCAGCAAAAGCGTTAAAAATAGTAGTGAATCCTATTTTTACAATTGAAACACCAAAAAACATTGAATTTGGCGACTTTTCATCAAATATTGCCTTAGTGAGTGCTAAACAAAATAAACAAACACCAATGGAATTAGCAGAGTTAATTAATACTAAGTTCAAAAGAAATAAAAACTTTAGCGCAGTTACAGTGGCTAAGCCTGGTTTTTTAAACTTTACTATATCACGTTCTTTGTATGTAGAAATAATCGAAGAGATCTTGTCCGCTGGAACTGAATATGGGAAATCTAATTATGGCAATGAAACGAAAGTACTATTAGAATTTGTTAGTGCTAATCCAACTGGACCATTAAATATAGTTAGTGCACGGGCAGCCGCATTTGGTGATACCATATATAGAGTAATGTCCTATTTAGGATTCCTTCCAACTCGTGAATTTTATATTAATGATGCGGGTAATCAAGTAGAAATATTGGCTGAGTCTATTGAGTTAAGATTTAGAGAGATTTTGGGAGAAAGAATAGGGGAAATGCCTGATGAAGCTTATCATGGAGAATACATTAGAGAACTTGCTGCACGCCTAAATACTGTCGAAGGATCAAGAATCCTACACATGAATGAGATTGAAAGGCTTGAAAAAATAAAACGCTTTGCACTCGATGAGATACACGAAATGCAAGTTGAGAGCCTTGAAAAATTTGATGTTGAGTTTGATTCTTGGATATCTGAAAAAGCAATTAGAGCAACAGGGATTATTGAAGAAGTATTAAGCTATCTCTATGAAGCAAAAGTTACTTATGAAAAAGAAGATGCAATATGGTTTATGGCTACAAAATTTGATGATGAAAAAGATCGTGTATTACTTAAAGCAGATGGTCTGCCTACTTATTTTGTTCCTGATATTGCATATCATACCACAAAGTATCATCGTGAATTTGATGTTATTATTGATGTTCTTGGACCTGACCATCATGGTTATATCCAGAGATTGATTGCTGCCTTAAAAGCTTTAAAATATGACGAAACCAAGATGGAATTTATAATTCTACAACAAGTAAACCTTTTTAATGAAGGTGAAAAAATTAAAATGTCAAAACGATTGGGTAAAATAGTAACTATGGACGAGCTTATTGAAGAAGTTGGAAAAGATGCAGCAAGATTTTTCTTTATTGATAGAAAGCCAGCTTCTCACCTTAATTTTGACCTTGAATTGGCAAAAAAACAATCTGCTGAGAACCCCGTGTATTACTGTCAATATGCTTATGCACGTATTTGTAGCGTTTTAGAAAAATCGCAATCTTTACCTTTTGATACCAGTGAAATAGATTATTCTAAACTGAAAAAACTCAATAAACAAGATGAATTTCAATTAATTAAAAAACTTCAAGAATTTGAAGAAGTGCTTATTAATGTGGCGGATCAACGCGAACCTCATAGATTAACTGAATATTTAAAAGAATTGAGCGGGATGTTTCATAAATATTATCATGACTTTAATATTTTGAATAAAAGGACAAAAGATACAACATTAGCTCGTATCTATTTGATTATGGCAATAAAAAACGTTTTAAATATCGCTTTTGACTTAATCGGAGTCGGGGCACCTGAAAAAATGCAAAAAAAGAATGAAAAGAATACTTGTTGTCTCTGATACACATGGTAACTATAAATTTCTAAATGATGTCCTTTCTTTTGAAAAAAAGATTGATGTATTAATTCATCTCGGAGATGAACATACCGATATCGACAATTTTACTGAATTGTTAGATAAAATGAGAGTGTTTTCAGTAGCAGGAATATATCATCGTGATTATTTGAACCAATCAAAAAGAAAGTTGAATTTCAACTTGGAGAGCTTAAGATTTCAAATTACACATTCACCTAATGATTTAGACTTAACGTCCAAGAACATCGATATATTTATACATGGACATACTCACCTATCTTTAATTGACGAGCATAAGACATTTGTTGTTTTAAATCCAGGACATTTGAAGTCCGATATGGATAGGGGGGAATACCCTACATATATGGTGTTAGAAGCTAAAGATCATAAACTTATGGTTTTATTGAAAAACATACATGGAGAAACCATTGGATCTAAAGAGGTAAACTTTGCAAATGAAATTTAGTTTAGACTATTATATTAGCCTCTTAATGGCTAACTATAAAAGAATTACTATTTGGATTTTGATACTGTTAATTCTGTATTTTTTTATTCATTTTTACCTTAAACGAAGAATTGCAAGAATTAAGAGAAGAGGTATTAGAAGCATACCCGCAAACATATGGTTTTACTCTCAATTAGTTAACTTTGAGTTAGGAATAGATAAAGTTAACTCCGATATCCTAATGAACAACTTTTTTGAGTATTTGCAAAGAAAATATCTTATTAGTGATGATGAGCTAAAAGACAAAACTATCTTTAAGCTTGTAAATGAAAACGAAAAAAATGAAGATTATATCGAATTATATGGTGATATCTATCATAAAATAGAGAATTTGAAACAAAACGACCAAGAAAACATTATATTATATATTAAAAGTATTAAGAAATACTTTAACCAAGATGATTTATCTGAATGGATAGAAAAACAAAAATATAATGATTGTAACAATTGTTAATAAACTTTTTAAGGAGAGAAGATGGTAAACATTGAAGAGATACACAGATCAGTTTTAGATCAAAGCCAAAAAACCGATGCTTTGTTTAATGAAATTAGAAGAAATATCGTTGGACAAGACTATATGATTAATAGAATGTTAATTGGTTTACTTGCTGATGGACATATTTTACTTGAGGGTGTTCCTGGCCTTGCTAAAACTCTTGCAATTAGTTCATTAGCAAGTACGTTAAATGCAAGCTTTAGAAGAATTCAATTCACACCAGATTTGTTGCCAGCTGATATCTTGGGCACGCTTATTTACAATCAAAAAACATCAAACTTTGAAACAAGATTTGGTCCTATTTATGCTAATTTTATCTTAGCAGATGAGATAAATAGAGCACCAGCAAAGGTACAGTCAGCCCTTTTAGAGTCAATGCAAGAAAAACAAATAACTATAGGCGATACAACAAAGATAATGCCTCAACCATTTATTGTTATGGCAACACAAAACCCAATCGAGCAAGAAGGAACATATCCATTGCCTGAAGCACAAGTCGATAGATTCATGTTGAAGCTTAAAATTGATTATCCTAACCGTAATGAAGAAAAAGAGATCTTAAATAGAATGGTTAGTGATGAACCAATTAAACTAAATAAGATTATCGAACCAGAAGATATTATAGCTATGAGAGAAGTAGTAAAAAAGATTCATATTGAAGATAATGTCAAAGATTACATTATTGATTTGGTATTCGCAACTCGAGAGCCAGGCAAAGTAAAAGGTTTAACGGATATTGAGAATTATATTGACTGTGGCGCATCACCACGTGCAACTCTGTTTTTAGCCCGTGCAGCAAAAGCACATGCTTTCTTAGAGCACCGTGGATATGTTACACCAGATGATATAAAAGCAATTGGTAAAGATGTTTTAAGACACAGAATAATCATAACATATGAAGCTGAAGCAGAGCAAGTATCGACTGATGATATTATTATGAAGCTCTTCAATGAGATACAGGTGCCATAGACAATGGAAGCATCTGATATTTTAAAGAAAATCAGAAAAATAGAAATATCTACCAAAGCTCTGGTTAATGAAGTTTTTTCTGGCGAATATCATTCAATGTTTAAAGGGCATGGACTTGAGTTTGCAGAAGTTAGAGAATATCAAGAAGGAGATAGCTACAAAGAAATTGACTGGATGGTTACTGCCCGAATGGGCAAACCGCATATAAAGAAGTTTAATGAAACACGTGAGTTAAATGTTCTATTTATCGTCGATGTTAGTGCTTCTTCACAATTTGGGACTCAGCACCAATTAAAATCAGAGATAATTGCAGAGCTAACAGGGCTTTTATCATTTTCAGCATTATCAAACAATGACAAAGTTGGTCTGATTCTTTTTTCTGATAAGATAGAGCAGTACTCTCCACCGAGAAAAGGGAGAAAGAACACTTTAAAAATATTACGCGATATCCTCTATTTCAACTCAGTTGACAAGCAAACAAAGATAGAGAAAGCAATTGAATTTGTCTGGAAAATAGCAAAAAAGAAGTCTATAGTGTTTATAATATCAGATTTTTTTGATACAGGCTATGAACACAGCTTAAAAATATTGTCCAAAAAACATGATGTTGTTGCATTTAGAATTATTGATCCAACAGAAATAGAGTTGCCGGATGCAGGAATTATTCACATGCAAGACCCAGAGACAGGAAAAACAATAACAATCAATTCTTCATCAAATCAGTTTCGAGATAGTTTTCAAAAATATATTAGTCAACAAAACAATGAAATAGAAAAAAGATTTAAAAGAATGAAGATAGATTTTCTGACCATTAAAACAAATGAAGAGTATATTAAGAATCTAATAAAGTTTTTCAAAAACAGAGTTAAACGTTTAAAAAGAGGATAATTTGAAAAAGATTTTATATATAATTATTTTCATGTTTTGTTATACTTTATCAGCAGTAAGCCTTCCTGTAACACTAATAAAGCCTGATACATTACATATAGGACAAAGCTTTAACTTAGAGGTAAAAGTACACAATGATAAGACAAGCAAAATCATTGCCCCAAAAAGGATTAATGCAGATAATATTGCCCTTTTGAAAGTTAATCAAGAAGAGGTAGAAGAGTTATATAAGTATCTTCTCACTGTTGCTGTTTTTGATACAGGTAAAGTTAACTTCCCGCCTATTAGTTTCTACAGGCAAAAAGGCAATAAAATAGACTCACTAACAACTGAAACGTTTTCTATATGGGTTTCATCATCTTTAACCCCCGCAGATTCATTAATAAAAGATCTAAAGCCAATATCAAAGATAAAGCTAAAGCTTCAAGATTATGTATTAATTGTATTAATTGTAATAGCAATAATATTTGTTTCAATAATACTAAAAAAACTAATTAAAAAGAAAGAATTGAATTTAATCTCAGAATACATTGATACAAGAGCAGCTTGGGAAAAGGCTTATGCAATGCTTGAAGAATTAAAACTTAAAGATCTACTTGAAAAAAATGAATGGATTGAGTATCATTATTTATTATCGCTTATTCTACGCTATTTCCTTATGTATCAATTCAGTTTTAAAGCAGTTGAAATGACTACGTATGAAATAAAAGAAAGTATGCCAAAAGACATACATGCAAGAGACGAAATTCTTCAATTACTAAGGTTTTGCGATCAAATAAAGTTTGCAAAAGGTGTACCTGACATAAGTATATCAAAGCAAAGTGAAAGATGGTTAGAAGGCTATATTTTAAGTTTTAAAGAAGAAATAAAAGAGGACCATGAATGACCCAGTTTCTAAACCCTTTATGGCTTTTAGCAATTCTTATTTTACCTATCTATTGGTTTTATGAATGGAAGGTAAAGAATAAAAAAAGGCCTCGCATTCAATACCCCTTAGCAGAAGTGGTAAAAACAATACATAAAAGAAATCACTGGTCTTTTTATATACCAATTATAATAAAATCTTTATTAATTATTCTTATATCATTTGCATTAGCAAGACCACGTCAAGTTTTAGAACATAAGGACATTAATAAAAAGGGCATTGACATAGTTTTTTCTCTCGATTTGAGTGGTAGTATGCTTGCTGTAGATTTCAAACCAATAAATAGAATAGAAGCAGCTAAAAAAGTAGCAGCAGATTTTGTGAAGCTTAGAAATAGTGATAGAATCGGAATTGTTACATTTGCAGAATACGCTTATACGCTTGCACCTCTTACTTTTGACCATGATATGATTTTAAATTCAATTGAAAACTTATCTGTTGATGAAGAACAAAATGGAACTGCTATTGGTAGTGGCATTGCAACAGCCATAACAAGATTAAAAGATTCCGAAGCAAAATCTAAGATTATCATACTTATTACTGATGGAAGAAACAATGCTGGTGAAATAGATCCAATAACCGCTGCTGAGTTGGCAAAAACATTTGGAATAAAGATATATTGTGTAGCGGTTGGTGGGACAGGACCTGTAGACTTTCCTTTTAAACACCCTATTTTTGGCACTCAATACCAAAAGGTACTCATAGATATTGACATACCAGCTTTAGATAAAATTGCAAACATAACAGGTACTCGTCATGCCTCTGTAGCAACTAATACCGATGAGTTAAATAGAATATTGGAAGACATAAATGGTCTTGAAAAGACTGAAATAACCCAAAAGAATTATTACGAATACAAAGAACTCTTTCCCAAAATATTATATTTAATAATAATAATAATACTCTATGATATTTTAAGAAGAACAATATTAAGAAAAGAAATTCCGTGAGGCTTTAATGAATTGGGGAAATCCACATATTCTTTATTTATTAATTATCATTCCATTTTTACTATTTTTTCTATACCTTGGCGCAAAAAAAAGAAAGAAGTACTTTAATAAGTTTGCATCTACCTCTTTGTTTAATTTTTTTTATAAAGACTTTTCAATCTTTCATTGGAATATCAAGATACTGCTTTTAATTTTTGCATTAACTTTTGTTATCATAGCAGCAGCTCAACCACAATGGGATAAAGAAGTAAAGCAAATACAACAAATGGGAATAGATATAGTCATATGCATAGATGTTTCTAAAAGTATGGATGCTGCTGATATTAGACCTTCACGCCTTGAAAGAGCAAAAAACCATATTAGTCTATTTCTAAATGAATTAAAAGGAGATAGGGTTGCTTTAGTCGCATTTGCAGGGAAAAGCATGGTATTATGCCCATTAACAGATGATTATGCGGCACTAAATATGTTTTTATCGACTGTTTCTACTGAAACCATTACTGCTTATGGCACAAACATTGGATCAGCACTTGAAAGAGCCAATAAGCTGTTCTTAAAAGAGTCTAAAAATAAGATTATTATATTGATTAGCGATGGGGAAGACTTAGAAACTGAAGGAGTGAAAGTAGCGTCTCGCATATCAAAAAATGACGTCAATATCTTTACAATTGGAATCGGGTCAATTGATGGTAGCCCTATTGAAACACTCAATGCTTTTGGTGAAATTGAATTTGCAAAAGATGATAATGGTAATATCATCATAACAAAGATGGATGTTCACACGTTGACTGCAATTGCCGAAGCATCAAATGGAAAGTTTTATCCAATAACACCACAAAATTCCGAAATATATGATATTTTGAATCAAATATCTGGAAAAGAAAAAAGCCAATATACAACCAAGCAGTATTTCAAATTCAAGGAACAATATCATTATTTTTTAATTATAGCACTATTGTTTCTTGTATTTGAAGCAATTATAAGCTATGAAAATAAGCTGAAAAAGCAAAAGGTAAAGAAATGAAAAGACTTGTATTTGCAATAATTTTAAGTTCTCTATGTTTCTATGGTTTTGCATTAGAATTTAATTTTAAAAAAGCGTATCGTAACTTCAAGGGCAGTCATGACTATAAATCAAAAGACTATGAGAATGCACAAAAAAGCTTTGAAAAGAACTCAGTAGATTATCCCAAAGATGAGAATTTGCATTATAACCTTGCAAACGCCCTTTATAAGAATGAAAAATACGACGAAGCCTTAAAAGAGTATAGTATAGCACTGCAGAATAATAATACTAAACTTGAACATAAAATATACCATAATATTGGTAATGCACATTTTCAAAAAGAAGAGTATAAAGAGGCTCTTGAGGCTTATAAAAAGTCTCTTATAAGTAAACCAAACCAGGTTGATACACGAAAAAATTATGAGCTAACAAAACGAATTCTACTACAGCAACAAGAAAATGAGAATAAGAGCCAGTCTAAAAAACAAGAAAAACAAGAAAACGAAGATCAACAAAAACAAGATCAAGATCAGTCCCAAGAAAAGAAAGATGCTGAAAGCGTACTAAAAGCAATTGAAGAGAAAGAGCAAGAACAATTAAAAAAGAAAAATCAAGGGAGTGGCAAGTATAAAACTGGAAAGTACTGGTAATGGAGATATTTAATACACTAATTGACGACTTCATCAAATTTGAAAAAGCAAAACACTTTTCTCAAAACACATTAGAAAGCTATATGTCTGACTTAAAGCAATTTCAATTATACTTACTTACCAGATTTGAAGACTATTTAATCGATTATAGGCAAATTGACAAACCTATGATACAAGACTTTCTTATAAGTTTAAGTGAAAACAATATCAGTAACCGCTCTTTAGAAAGAAAAATTGCATCAATAAAAGAGTTTTTTAAGTATTTATTCATATCCAATCTTATAGATAAAAACCCTGCTAAAGGCATTAAATATCCAAAGTTCAGTAGAAAATTACCAAGCTTTTTCACAGAAGAAGAAATGAATTTACTAATTGATTCGCCCGACTTAACCAGTAAATTTGGTGTAAGGAACTTATCAATAATTCTGTTGTTTTATTCAAGTGGTCTCCGTATCAGTGAGTTATGCGGTTTAAAAATGAATAATATAAATCTCAAAAATAGGCTTGTAACTGTTAAAGGAAAAGGCAATAAGGAGAGGGTCGTCCCAATAACAGAGCAGGCTATTAATGCATTAAATGATTATTTAAGAATAAGACCAACATTCAAACCAAAAGTAGACAATTTCTTTGTCAGCAAAAGCGGTATAGCACTCAATAGAATGGAGTTAAACGCCATTATTAAAAAGTATTTTCAACAAATTGCAAGAGGCAGTAACAGCTCACCACATACCTTACGTCATACTTTTGCAACTCATCTGTTGGAAGGCGGTGCTAATATAAGGGCTATACAAGAGATGTTAGGGCACGAATCTGTTGCAACAACAGAGATTTACACCCATGTTTCAACCAAAAGCCTACAAAGTATTTATAAAAAATCACATCCCAGATCGAAGGATAAAACTAATAATAAAATCGATAAATAGTCTTAAGGCTCTCTATTTTATTGCCAAGAGCTATTATACCTTCAATAAAATTTAAATCGACATTAAAACTCGGGTCAAGCAATTTGACTTGATCTAAACATTCATTGTATCTTTGTAAACGATAATACGAGATTATTTTTAATAAGATTATGTCTGCATAATTCAATTCTTTATCATATGAAAAGAGCCATGTTGAAGGAACCTGATTTGTTGTGTTCAAGCAGTTTGTATAGTCAGATAACAAGTATGAATTTAAAGCTTGCCCAGCCTTAACATCTTGAAACAGTGAATCAGCAGAGGTATATATTTCTAATGTATCAGCAGTAAAGAATAAATCAAAGTTTAAACTGGAGTTGTTCACTTGTCTTAATTGAAGATATGTCCAGCCTAATGCATGATAGCCTTTGAGATTTACAAGTGGTCTTACTGAGAGTTCCATAAAGTAGGGGAGAGCATTATTAAAATCCTTTTGTAAATATGAGTCCCAGCCTTGCTGTAATAACTCTTCTGAGCTTAGCTTTTGAACATCTAAACCACTATTTCTTTTATCACAACCTATCATTAAAGCTGCCAAAACCAAAAGTAAGATTATTATCTTTCTCATTTATCCTCCTATTTCAGTAAAAGCATTTTTTTGCTCTTAGTAATTCCATTATATTGTACCTGATAGAAATATATTCCAGAGCTAAGATCAACGTTTTCATCATTTTTCCCATTCCAAGTCAGTTTAATTATATTGTCTTGTATTGTGTTATTATACAGTCTTTTTACGAGTTGACCTTTGCTATTATATATATTTACAAGGACTTTATTATTTAAAGAATGATCATTAACCTGAATATATATATTTGTAATTGGATTAAATGGATTTGGGTAATTTGAAATATTGAGAATAGGCTTTACTGTTTCATTGATGGTTATTTTTATTTGTTTAGGGCTATTGAATTCTCTATTATTTAGCTCATGAGATGTATAGCTATCCCATTTTTCACCGTCATAAACGCTTACAAGAAAATCAGTCATACTTTGATTAATTCTTATTTTATAAACACCATTATCGCTAGTCGCATAATGAAGCTCATAGTTTAAATGATCAATTTCTTCAATCATTATATTTTGGTTATGCTTTGTTAATGCTTCGATCGAAATCTTATCATCAAATGATTTTGCAATACTATTGTTATTATTCAAGACATTCACACTTATATTTTTTGTGATAGTTGTGTCGATATCTGTTCCAAAAGCTCTAAACTTCATGCTTAAAGCGGCAGATTCCTCTAAATGATACTGATAGTACCATTGTTGTTGATTTATCTTTTCCAAATTTACTTTTATATTATTAATGCTGAAAGATACGCTATCAGCCAAAATCCGATTCGTAAATGCGTAAATATGGATTTGTTCAGTTAAGAATGAATGCTGCAACACATTAATAAAAAGCCCTCTATCTAAAACTGCATTATCTCCATTAAAAACAAATACGCCTTTACTGTCGCCTGCTAAGTATTTTGTTACTTTATTCTTTGTTTGGTATTCAAGTACAAGCATATTTATGATATTATCTGTTAAACTGCTATTTGAGCTATTATAACTTTGCCAATTCACCTCATCTGTTTTAACTAATCCATTATCTGTTGCAATCCACAAATATCCTGAGCTATCTTGCTTTACATCATTAATAATATTTGAAGGCAACTGTGAATTTGAGGTATTATAGACAGCCCAATAGTTGCCTTGCTTTTTAATAAATCCAGCGTCACTTGCAATCAATACCTGCGAGTAATTAGGTGAGAAATTTACTCTTTTTATGATATTGCTTGGCAGTGGCGTATTATATTTATTATAGACAGTCCAATTATTGGTCGTCGTATTTAAGGTGCATAATCCGTAATCGGTCGCTACCCATATTACATCTTTATTATCACAATTAATATCTTTAATAGAATTGGAAGATATACCAGAATTATTCTCATTATATATTGTAAAATCTATTTGATTAGATATCTTAATTAGTCCACCACCCTCAGTTCCTACCCAGATATTGCCATATTTGTCATTAAATAGGGAAGTGATCGAGTTAGACGTTAATTCTGAGTTTATGGTATTGAAGAGCAACCAAAAGCCTTCATTTATATTATACATTGCCAGCCCACCACCAACATTTTGATAAGGCTTGGTTCCGACCCAAAGGTTTCCTTGATTATCAAGTGCAAGTGCACTAATATTGTTTGAAGGTAGGGGAGAGTTGGCAACATGGTACACAGTCCAATTATCACCATCAAAGTAAGTTAGCCCCACTGATGTGCCAATCCATCTTACATAAGTATTATTTACTTTTTTAGATAACATTGTTGTAATTTTGTTATTAGGGATGCCTGAGTTTAAAAAACTATAGCTTGACCAATTAGAACCACTTAATCTTAGCATCATTTTTTCTGTACCAATCCATTTAAGAGCTCCTTCAAGTTTAACAGAAAAGATTTGATTACTTGTTATTTGCCCCTGTGTATTTGTTGTATTGTATACAGTCCAAGAGGTTCCTGAGAGCTTTGCCAACCCATTATCGGTTGCTAGCCAAATTGGCTCTATAGCTTCAGTTCTATCTGAATCGATACCATAAATATTATTCGATGGTATATTGCAATTTTGAGTATTAAAGATAGTCCATACATTTAGTGAGTCAATTTTTATAAGTCCGCCACCCATATTTGTGTTACTATTATAAACGGCAAGCCATTTACTCTTTTTCCTATCAATGTAAATAGAGCTTATTGTATTGCCTGTCAAGGGTGAATTTGACGTATTATATTTTGTCCATACATTTTCCATGTCATCATATTTATAAAGGGAGTTAGCTGTTCCAATCCATTTAATATTATGTCCGCCAATTTCCTCAACACCGATACTTAAAATATTATTATTAGTCATGGGGGTATTATATGAGTTAAAAGAATACCAATTATCATATGGGTCAAGCATAACAAGCCCATTTTTAGTGCCGATCCACTTATTATCAAAAGCATCGAAATTTATTGTATTTATATCATTAACAGGCAGCGATGAGTTATTTGTATTGTAAATCGTCCAATCTTGATTATCATTGAGCATCGCCAGTCCACCGTTTGCTGTACATATCCACACATTGTTAAATCTATCAATTTTCAAGTCATTAATTTGGTTTGAAGGTAGAAAAGAATTATTGGTGTTGTAGATCTCCCAATTAGTACCATCGTATTTATAAACACCTTTGAATTGCGTTCCTATCCATTTATTACCTTGTAAGTCCAATTCTATAACTTTGTATGGATTTGATGGAAATGCTGTATTATCTGTATTATAGTTGATCCATTCTTGAGAAATCAAAGCACTAAACATAAGCACAAAAATCAAAGTTAACAGAATATTTTTCTTATTCATTTATCCTCCTCATCAAACTTTGGAATATTTTTATAGAACAATAGATTAATAACACTATTTAAAGCAAACTATATGCCAAAAGTGCTAAGGTGCTGTTACACTGTAACCCAATATAATTATAAAGAATAAAGTAGAATCATAAATTAAATCAACCCCCTCTATATATATTGGCAGGACAAAATGGGGTTTTTTGAAAACTATTTTCACCCAAATCAGCAGATGCCTACTACAAGCGGGTTTGTAGGTAATTTTATTTTTACGGTGCTTAAAAATGTCCTTGATTAGTTCTGTCAAAAATAGTTTAACTTTCTTCTCTCAGTATTCTTCAAGTCTGTAAGCCTGTGTTAAATATTAAACAATTCCCTAAAAAAGTGTAGGCGCAGCCGATAAAACAAAAAATTGGTGACCTTGAGGGGGTCACCAATGATTGAGGAGGTTATATGAGTAGAATCAATTGATTCTATCTAATAATATAACTAAATTGTGTAAATAATGCTACATTTTTTTTTCAATAATTATATTAACAGCATTCTTTGACATAGCATCTTTCTTTTTATTGAATGACTCAACAAGGTTGAAACACACTCTTGTTCCTATTTTTAATTGTTTTTTATCAGCTTTAAAATCTTTAAAAACAAAAAAGTAGTCTACATTATTGCTATTTATGAACCCATAGAACTTTTCAGGGAATGTTTTACTAATTATCCCTGAGTATTGTTCTTGAGATTCAGATTGATACTTTTCCCAAAAAGATGTTAAACGAACATATTCCATTTCTATCGAACCTTTGGTGATAGGGTCAACTTTGTGTGCCGCCATCAGTTGTTTAATCTCATCACTGAGTCTCCATTTATGTTTTGTGTAGATTAATTGGATTAGGTTAATATGACCACGTATTTCATTTTTCAGTCCAAGTTTATCCAGGAGCCTACAAATCAATAAATAGCATTTTATTTTTAATGAAGGGTCAATTTTAACCAGAGCGCACTTTATAGCAAATTGCAAAGATTTTTTGTAATCAAAAATCTTTTCATATATTTCTGCGATAACAAGGAGCACAGACCAATCGTCACCAAGTCCAAGTAGGATATTCAGAGCTTCTTGATAATTATTTTGATCTGCAATTGCCAAAGCTTTGTTTTTTAAGAACCAGTTTTTTGTTTTTATACTTGGTTCTTCGAGAGTCGATAAAGCTTTATCACATTCTTTTATTGCATCTTCATTACGGTTTGTAGCACGTAAAGCCTTTACGTAATTTGTGTAGTATTTTTCTTTTTGCGATGGCAGCTCTATTACGACGCCTCTTTTCCCTTTATAACTTGACTTTTTATTATCTAAGTTTTCTGGATGTAGTAGCAATAAATAGTTTATTATTTTTTCATACGGGATAGGATCTTGTTTATTCAGCATATCTATAGCTTTAAATATCGTTAAAACAAGTGGTGAAAACTCGTCATCTTGTTCGAATAAAGCAATAATTCTACTCACAGATGAGAAGAAATTATCTTTGTGTTTATCTTTAGAGTCTTTCACATACAAATTATATAAGTTCCAGCCAAGCAGAGATATAACAGGTTCAAATGTTTCATCAGCAACGTGGACTTTTTCACATAGGGTAAGTGATTCACTATAGTTTTGTTGCTTATATAAACAGTACGCTAAGCCCCACTCATCCCACAAAGAAGCATTTTTACCACTCTTTTCAATAATATCTCTATATAACTCTTCAGCAGCTGAAAAGTTCATTTCTTTACGCAGCTGGTTTGCTTTTTCTTTCAATTCATCGATTTTCATATTTTCCTCAAATAATAATATAAATATTAAATTAGAACTTATAGCTTAAAGTTAAATTTGAAGCAGAAAACCTAAGTTCTATTTCATTTTTTTTTACATCAAAGTTGTACAAATGTGCATCAACATAGGCATCAGTTATAGATAAAAAAGTTGAAATGCCGATCCACCAATAGCTGCTTTGCCTTTTCTCAAAATGATAATTCATTTGACTTTTATAGTATTGAGATTCTTGCTCAAAGGTAGCGTTATTCATCTTTTTTTTATTCTTTTGTCTTTTTTCTTCATGGTAGTTAGCTGTTGAAACAAAATAAGTGTCAGCTAACAATACAATACCCATTTTTATATAACTTTCATTATAAAATTGTCCTCCACCAGGTATTGCAAAGGATAATAAGCTTGCAGTAGTCGGATTTTTCTCTTTTATCGCAACTTGGTCTATAAATAAAGAATCTTCTGGAAGTGTATTTGTATCAGGTGCTTGACAATACAAACACGATAATAATAAAGAGAAATAAAACAATATATTTATTTTCTTCATCATATTCCTGTCTTAGGTTTCGGCTGCCAGTATCTATCTTGTTCGCTATATATACATCCGCAGTATTGTTGCCTATACATAGGGTACTCTTTGGACAGAGCAATACCTTCTTTCCAGTATTCTCTAAAGTCTTGATATAAAAAAGGAATGGATAGTTCTTTACTAATAGATTCTCCGATTTCTTTGATAAGCTCATGTTTCTGAAATTTTGAGTATAATAAGCTTGTAGTAAAGCAAGAAAAATTGCCTTTTTTAGCTATAAACGCGGTGTTTTTCAGCCTTTCATAGTAGCAAGAGTAACATCGGTTTGATTCACGATAGACAGAGCTTCTAATGAATGCAGTAATGTCATATTCATCTTTTAAGATAAGCTTAATACTTTCTTTTTCACAATAGTCTTGCAATGTATCTCTTCTCTTAATGTATTCTTGAACAGGGTGGATATTGTGATTCAACCAAAGTGCAGTAATATTGTACTGATCTTTTAAATGATTATATGGAGCTATAAAGCAAGGCGCACAACAAGTGTGAATTAATACTGTGTCCATTTTAGTATTTACCTATGTGGCAATTAGCTTTCTTGAGAACCAAAGTATCTTGCTCTTTCAATTTTTTTGCTTTCAATATCAAAATAAAATAGAGATGGGGGTTGAATAGAGTCAAAAACTCTTAAAACCCCATCACATTCAAGGTGTAGTGGAGGGAAGACTTTTTTACTTATCTGCAGTTTTGAATTCTTTAACAAATCATTCTTTATGTCCGTCTCTTTTATTAGCATTACTTGGAGCATTGATAGTTTATTGTCAAGCTTATTAATTTCTTGAATTGCTTGGATTATTTGATCTTTAACGGTTTTTGCATAATTCTTGATTATTGAATGTATTGTAGGCGAGGTGATATCATCTTTAAAATTTTCTTTTATTTCGGCAATTTGCTCATTTAGTTTGTCAATTGCTTCTCGTAGGTTGTTTATTCGGTTGTTTAAACTATGATCATATGCAAAAGAAATGCTAGTTTTAGTTCCATATTCATTACCTATAGTAGGAATTATTAGATCATGTTTGATCTTTAAATCGCAATCAATAATTGCACCTTTCTCATTTAAATTTATCCCTGATCCCATTACAATAATTGAATTGCCACATTCAACTTTTGAACTAAGTATAAAACGTTGAATGGTAATATTGTCGCGTACTGTTAATTTGCATCCTTCAACGAATTTAGATGATAGTTTTCCTCCAGCACTTATTACTGTATTAGCACCGCTTGCACCATTTTTTATAAAAATATCACCTTCTGCTTCTATAATGCAATTATCTTCTACCAATCCCCCTATATAAATATTCTTTTTGGATTTAACTGAAAAACCTGTTAAGACATTCCCTGTTATATGCACGTTGACTTTTGTGTCGATATTTCCTGTGCTATAGTCGATATCACTATTGAAATATAATTGTGGGAAAACGCTGATGATATTGTTTTTAAATTCAATTACACCATCAACTTTACTAATAATCTTTTCTTGTGCATCCTCTTCAACTTTATAAGAGTTAAGTCCATTTTTTAGGACAATATCTTTTGGCTTTTTTGCTTGAATTTTGTTGCCGAATATATCTTCACCAAAATCACCAGTAATAGGTAGATGTTTAATAGCTAACACTTCTTCTTCTGAGGCATCAGTAAAGCTCTGTATTTCACGATAATCAATTTTACTATCCTCATTTTTTTCTTTTTCATTTTCTGTATTAAAGAAAAACTCTATCCATGCATCTACACTTTCGCCAGGTTTTTTGCCTTCTGCAATACAAACTATGGAGTTTTTTCCTATTGTCGATAAATCATTTATTAATAAATACTTTTGATTGATTTTAAACTTTGCTAAGTAATCTGATATGTCTTCATTATTTGGGTAATCGTTGGTTGTTTTGGCAAAATTATAATAATACAAGTTCATTTTGTTTTCACTAACTTGAAATGGGCTAACAATAGATACTCTTGATTCTTTAAGTAACAAATATCCAGAAGCACCTGCTATAAATGTTTTTTTTGCATCGTCGTAAATTACATTTTCTCCAGCGTGATAATCAGTTACTATGGACCTTGATTGTAAAACATTTTCTCCAAAAATATTGGTGCCATTAGTATTTTCATTATATCTTTGAAAACTGACAATTACGTCTCCTTTTTTATGGAAAACAAGAGGATAAGGAATGTCATCAATAACTTCATGGTTTTCAAGTACTAAGTTTTCAAAATGGGTCCAAATACTTGATTGATAATATTTATATTGTGCTTTTGAAAAAACGGGATAGTTACTCCCTGAACGTGTAGTGGGGTTTGAATATGCTATCAAAATATTACTATAAGTTTTATTATATTTAATAGCACGTTCGAGGTAATACTCAATTATCTTTTCATCGACATTATTAACTATGTTTTTTTCTTTAACAAGATCTAAGATATGTTGCTTTGTAGTCTCGGTGTTTTCATCAATATAAGGATATAATTTTAATATAGAGGCAGATATTCCTTGTCCATTAATTTGAATTTCTGTATTCCCAATCTTTTTCATTAACTCTCCCCTTAGTTTAATGGTTTTAAATAATTTTTTGTAAAGTAATCTAGTGAATTTTCATAATTGCTTGATTGCCATATATCAAAGTTATTGTCTATTTTATCAACTTTATTATCAAGTTCTTTATTCTTTTTCCTAGATGTTAGGTACTCTTCTAAAAAGAAAAACTCTTTGCCATAATCAAAACTTATATTGTTTGCTTGAATGTCGATATTTTCAATCAATTGTTGGTATTCCGAAATTAAATCGTTTGTCCTTATATCAAACTGAACTCTCATATTTGGCTCAAGCTTACCGAATTCACTATTCATTCCTCTGATATAATCGATATATAGCTCAGGGTTTAGCCAGTAATATGGATATTCTTTGTTTAGCTTGACTTTAACTTGGTTAATCATTTGTGAAACATAAACCACTTTGTTTTCGTAAGGCTCAATCTGTTTAATAAAATCTTTTTCAATGTAACCATTTAGTACAATAAGATCAGCTTCTTTTAACATCTTGACTTGTTGCTTAGATAGTTTTTTAGTATTTAGGTCTTTGTTTGATGAAAACAATACAGTTGCCTTGTATTTTTGAATATTCAAATCTTTGAGTATTAAAGAATATGGTTTAAATGAAAAAAGTATAGTTTTTTTATTGTAACTATCATTTTTATTGCAAGATAAGCTCAATAGAAAACAAAATGTTAATACTATTAAAAGCGACTTTTTAACCAATTTACCCTCCACTATCATTAATAATTACAATTTTATATAATTGCTATATTTTAGCAAGCATTTTTTTTAATATTTTGTTAAAAACAAAAATAGGTAATAATAATAGTTTTATTGATCAAATAAAACATTATTTTTTGCCATATTATGTTTTTAAATCTGTGATGATTTGAAGTAAGAATAATGCAGAAATTGATCAGAAATATACCATTTTCTACCTGGAAATAATTCGCATTAGATCTTCTTTTCACTCCCTTTGGATTCCTATAGGATTACCTTTACTTCTCCAAGATAGCAAGGGGAATCAAAAGGGAATCACATGGATATAGTATTGTTATATAGAGATATACATAAATTACAAAAATCTGAGTAAAAAGATAGGAAAAAAGATCAAATAGTAGAAATTATGTGTTTTTTTATATTGCATTTACTTGTGAAAAATCTCTTATTCACAATCAATATTTTTTAGCCGTTTTGATTTTACGAGAAGAAGTTTCATTTGCTTCAAAAATGATGAATGCACTTTTCTTAAACACTAAAAGAATATTCCTTTTAAAAGATAAATTCAATTTAATAATAAATTATATATTGACATTAAAGCAATTTTTTAAATATTAGTATAAAAAAAGTATTTAGGTGGATTTATGAAAAAAGTATTTATCTTATTACTGATTTTGGGGGGTGTGTGCCTTTTACTCAGTTATGAGCCAGAGTTTATGATCGACCCTGCAATATCTCCTGATGGCACACGTGTTTGTTTCTCATATTTAGATGATTTGTGGGATGTATCCACAAATGGAGGCATTGCAAGAAGACTAACAAGTACTGTTGGTTATAACAATAACCCTGAATATTCTCCTGATGGTAAATATATAGCTTTTAATTCAAACCGTGATGGTTTACAAAAAGTTTACATAATACCTGCTGAGGGAGGTTTGGCAAAAGCGGCTTCTTCAGAAAGCTTAACACTGCATGATTGGTTTAATGATGGCGATCATATTTTAGGTACAATGAGCTCACCTGGAGAGAATAGTTTTTTTGTAAAACTTAATATCAATGACAATAAAAGACCTCTAGCAATATCTGGTTATGCTGACGCATTTGCCAGTATATCATCCGACGATAAGACTATAGTTTTTAATAAAAGAGGCGACCCTTATCGTGAAGCATATAGTGGTAGCCATAATGGTGATCTTTTTTTATACAATATTGAAAATAATACATTTAAACAATTAACTGATACCTGTCTAACTGAGAGATATCCAGTCTTTTCAAAGAAAAATAAAGATATAATCTATTATTGTGCATCTGACTCAACAGTGTTTCAAATATTTAAGGCAAATATAAATGATTTATCTAAAGCCGAACAGCTTACAAACTTTGATCTATGGTCTCCTCGAGATTTGTCTATATCAGATAATGATATCATAGTATTTGAGTTTTTTAATAAGATTTGGAAATATGATGCAAATACCAAGAAGGCAGAAGAAATAAAAATAACAATTGCTGAAGACTTTTTAAATAGTAGTATTAATGAAGAGATCAATAGTAATACAGCAGCCACATTTGCTTCTTCTCCTAATGGTAAATTGATAGTATTTAGCTATAAATATGACCTTTTCGCAGTGCCAACAGCGGGAGGTAAGGTAAAACAAATCACTAATAATCAAGCAGGGATCGACGAGATTATTATTGGACATGATAATGAAACAATTTTTTTTACTTCATATCTAAAGGGAGATTTGAAGCTATACAAGACTAATATTAACAAACTTGATAAAATTGAACTCATTAAATGGTCTGAAGATAAAATTGTAAAGAGCTTAAGCACTTTTAATAAAAACATTTATATACGCTACGATAAAGACGAAGATCGCAATAGGATAGCCGTTATGGATAGCAGCCTTTCAAGTATTAAAGATTTTATTCCAAGTCATCATGTCAACTCTTATACTGTCAGTAATGATTCCAAATATGCTTTTTTCACAGTTTATGATAGAAAATCAAAAGCAAGTGATTTATACTTTATGAATGTAGCGAATAAAACACCAAGATTAATACATAGTCAGTTAGCTTACATTAGTAGTTTAGCACTTGATATGCATAATAAGGCTTTATTCTTGACATTTAATTCTGCAATTCATAGACTTGATTTAGTTACTAACAATGAGTTTTCAAAAGATGTAGATAAATGGGATGAAATTTTAAAAGAAAAAAGAGTAAAAATCGAAGTTACTAAAAAGGAAGGTTTTAATTGGGACAACATTGAAAATCGTTTTAATACAGTTGTCAAATCTAAAAATGGAATGTGGGTATATCCACTCTATACGACAAATGACTCCATTCTATACTATATGAGCTATAATCGGGATAAAAACACAATTAGGAAAGTTAAATTTAATGGGAACGATGATTCCGAAGTATTTGATGCAAATGCAAGTATAGGCAAATATGAGTTTATCAATGATAATAAAGGACTTATTTATTCAGTAAAAGACAATCTTTATTCTTGTATGTATCCAAACAAAAAAGGAGAAATGATAAGCTTTAAACATAGTTATAAATACGATACCTTAAAGCTTAACAAATCTATATTTGAGCAAGTATGGGCAAGCATGGGGAATGGGTTTTATGATAGAAATATGCATAATCAAGACTGGCAAGCAATTTATTACCGTTATTCACCATATACAGACAACCTATTAAGAGTAAACATGTTGGGGAATGTTGTAGATGAAATGATTGGCGATTTAAACGCTTCGCATACAGGCTTTTATCCAAGAAGAGAAGGACAGGTAATAAATAAGAATATTGCTTATTTAGGAATTAACTTTGATATGTCTAAACAATTGAAAAAAGGTATTATAGTTTCAAAGGTGTATAATAATTCTGCATTAGGAGATGTATGGGGGATTAGTTCAGGTGATATATTATTAGAAATTGATGGTCAAGAAATAGATGATAAGACCTCTGTCACCGACCTATTGGCTAACAAAGTAGGGGAGATTCTTACACTCAAATTTATGAAAGGTAAAACACAAACATTAGTCGAGGTTAAAGCACTAAGCTACTCTGAACAAAACAATTTAAGATACGATAATTGGGTTGCTGAACGTATTGATATGGTAAAAAAGGCAAGTAATGGTGAAATTGGCTATTTGCATATCAGAAGAATGGATCAAAAGAGTCTTGAGAAATTTAAAGAAGATTTATTTAGCAAAAACTATTATACTAAAGGACTAATAATTGATGTAAGAAAAAATGGTGGTGGTAACATTTCTGAAGATTTAATAAGTATTTTAAGTAAAAGACATAATTCATTTACACAAAGTCGGTTATCTGATGAAGAGCCTATTCAATTCCCATCAAATACTTATGAGAAACCACTTGTATTGTTAATAGATGAAGACTCATTTTCGGATGCAGAAGTATTCCCTAATATATTCAAATATTTAAAGATGGGTACAATAATCGGTATGCCAACCAGCGGCTCTGTAATTGGTACAAGCTCTACATCTTTTATGGATGGATCTTCAATGAGAATGCCAAGAAATGGTTGGTATGTTATTGATAAGGATGGATTAAAGAATATGGAAGGTAATCCAGCTGAACCAGATATTGTTGTTCCTCACACTATTAAAGACATTATCGAAGACAATGATAAACAACTTGAAAGAGCAATTCAAGAACTAAAGAAAATGATTCAATAATAGCAAAACATTTATAAAATTAAAGGGCGGTATGTCGCCCTTTTTTAATTCGTATCATTATTAGTAAATTAAACAAGCTATTTTTCTGCCAGGTTTTGAATGTATTGACACATTTGAATTTCATCTTTTTTATCTGTTAAGACTATTAGATAATCTCCACCAAACATTTGAGTGTTTCCTTTTGGAATGAGCTCTTGATGTCCTCTGCGAATACCAACAAGTAAACATGACTTTGGCCACTCAACGTCCATAATTCTCTTTTGATCGATGCTTGAGCCTAACCTTACAGCTATTTCTAAAATCACTTTATCATGTTTATCTTCAGATAATATATTCTTATTATCTTTAATTAAACGAGTTAAAAGGGTCTCATAAATTGGCTCAGACCTCATCAGATCAGAGACTAAATAAGCTGTTATAGAAACAACACTTAGAGAAAGCAAGTGGCTAAATGATCCCGTCATCTCTGTTATTAAAAGACTGCCAGTGATAGGAGCTTTAACTATAGCTGTAAAATATCCAGCCATTGCTAACACAATAAAGTTGTTCAAATAAATAGGGTCAATATTTGTTGCCTTTGTTGCAATATAACCATACACATTGCCGATTAAAGCGCCAATGACCAATAAAGGTAAAAAAATACCGCCTGGTGCGCCGCTACCATAGCTGATCATAGTAAAGATAAATTTTACAAACAAGAGTACTAATAGAAATTGAAGAGTCGTACTTTTATGGACGAGATCTATGACTAAATGGTGCCCACCACCTAAAACATCAGGTAAGAAAAAACCTAAGATACCCACAATAAATATCGGTAAGACTAATTTAAAAGGTTCTGGTAACCATTTGATACTCTTATAATAATTGAGAGAAAAAATTAGTGATTTATTAAAAAAAACTCCTGATATGCCAATAACTATGCCAAGTAAAACTATGAGCCCGTAATATTTCAAAGGTAAAATCTCTAAAGCTGACAGATTGAAAACAGGCTGGAAACCAAAAATAACCTTATTAAAAAAATCTGCTGTTATACAAGCAACAGTAGTGGGGAGGAGGACAAGGGGAGAGAAATTCTTATGAACTTCTTCTAACACAAAAACTATACCAGCTAATGGTGCACTAAAAGCTCCTGATAGTCCTGCACCGGCGCCTGAACTGATAAGATATTTTTCTTCAATTCTTATACGTTTGAAAATACGACTAACACCTTTACCAATTAAAGCACCCATTTGAACGGAAGGTCCTTCACGCCCCAGTGATAAACCTGCTCCAATCATCAATACACCGTTTATAAACTTATTTACAAGAGTTTTCCACCAGCTCATATCAATATGTCCTAATAACTCTCCTTCAACTTGAGGAATGCCGCTTCCACTAATCATTGGTACTCTCTTTGTGCGATATTTGACAAAAATAGCTACCCCGAATAAGATCAAAAACCATAGAGGTATAGCCCAATAGTTAGTTTTCATATAAGTATAGGCATGATTAGTAAATTTGCCAGCAAAGTCAAGCATGATGCGATACGCAACGACAACAATGCCTGCAATGAGCCCGACAAGAATTGATTCATAAACTAATTTCATTTTAATATCTTGCCAATGCCTCATTGTATTTAATAAACTATTTTTTCTCATATATTATACTTTTCTTTTAGATAATTAATTTCATCTTCTTTGTTATTTATTTCTTTATTAATTTTTGCAACATATAATTCTTTCAATACTTTTGCAATGGTTTTGCCGTCTGTTATACCATTTTCAATAAGGTAATTCCCGTTTAATTCGACATTAATAAAACTGTCGTATAATATGTAGTTCTTGATAAAGTCGAACATTTCTTCATCATGATAACATGAAGCTATAGATAATAAGATTTCATCTCTTAAAGTTCTTATTGATAAACAAAGCTCGCCTTTGCTTTTCTTGTTTAGATTTGTAGAGAGGAATTCATAGGCTTCAAAAAACTCTTTAAGTGTTTTTTTGGCAAGTGATGGGAATTTATATTGTTCAAAAAACTTCTCAGCGGAGCGATAACTCATATCATTGCATAGTATGCAAGTAAAAATAAGCCATTTTAATATTGTTCTTTTTTTAAAAGACTCTTTGTACCAAAGAATGATACGCTCAGCACGCTTCATTTGCTTTTGCTTTTCATTTGTCATTTTTAGATTGGGATTAATACTTTTTAGAATACTAAGCTCTTCTAATCTAGCAAAAAATAGGTTTACATGCTCATCATCACATGCCTTTACAAGCTCTTGTGTAATACGCTCAACTGCTACATTTTGTATTAATTTTAAGTCAAGGGCAGACATAATCAAATGCTTTGTCTTCGTATCAATTTCAAATTGGTATCTTTGTTCAAATCGTACTGCTCTAAGGATGCGGGTAGGATCATCGGAAAAGCTCATATTATTAAGGGTTTTTATTATCTTATTCTGTATATCTTTTCGCCCATTATAAAAATCAAATAACCTACCAAAATGCTTTTGATTAATCTGAACAGCAATACTATTGATCGTTAAATCACGCCTATATAAGTCGTTTTTAATTGACGACATCTCAACAGCGGGTAAAATGCCGGGTTTATCATATATCTCAGAACGCGCACTTGCAAAGTCAACTTTTATGACATTAGCACGTTTATGATTAAAAACTATAACAGCAGTTCGAAACTGTGAGAACCCAGCAAAAGGTAAGTTTAGCCTATCACTAAGTGCCTTGCTAAACTCTATAGCATCACCTTCAATAACAATATCTATATCCATGCTCTCTTTATTCATTAAAAGATCACGTACAAATCCGCCAACAAGCCATGCATCTTTTTGTAATATGTCTGCAAAATCAGCTATCACTTTTATGACTTCAAGAACACTGGGATTTATTTTGTTTAAAAGACCTTTTACATTATCAAAACTATCCTGGTTAAGTCTAGTTTGTTGCTCAAATGTTGCTTTAATTATATCTCTACGAGATAAAATTCCCACTAGTTTAGAATTGCCTTTACTGTCTGTATCAATAACGAGTAGACGCCCAATACTATGCTTGATTAACATCTCTTGCGCCTTATAAATAGAGGTGTCAGAAGTAATAGAGATAATGTCTGTCGACATTATATGATCAACAGTCTTTGAACTTAGCTTGTGTAATACAGCTTGCCCAACATCTTTTTTAGTAACAATCCCAACTACCTTTTTATCTTTTAGGATAGGTATTGCACCAAAATTATGATTACTAAGTTTTTTGCCTACTTCAAAAATTCTGCTTCGAACATTGGCGGTTTCTACATCTTTACTCATAATATCAGCTACAGTTCCGTATTCTTTAATGCTTTGTAAAGTAAGATCATACACTTTCTTTTTCACAGATTCAAGATCAGTTTGATGTACCGTTGCTGAAGCTGAAGATGCGTGACCACCACCACCAAATTCTTTTAGTATAGAGTTCACTTGGATAAATGAATAGTCACTTCTACCAATAATGATTATTTTTTCAGGCAGTTTCATGAAAAAGAACATACATTTCATATTTTCAGACTGCCTGATATAATAAAGAAGGTTTGAAATATTATAAATCTCCTCTTTTAGCTCAATATCAAGATAATTTATTATGACTCCTCTTATTTCGTATGTTTCTAAAGATGAGGCAATTTGGTTCATAATCTTCAAATTCTTAGTGTTGAGTTGTGGCTGGATATAGTTTTTTATAAACCCAATAGATGCTCCATTATTGAGTAAATATGCCATAGCAGAAAAATCATCTGGACTTGTGTTTATGGCTTTAAATGAGCCAGTGTCTGAGTATATGCCCAATGCCAGAATGCTTGCAGTTAAAGGGTCAGGGGAGATGCCTTGATCAATCATTTCTTTAATTAATATAGTAGCACATGCACCATAATATTCATGTCTAAAGTAAACAAAGTCATCTCTATTAGAAGGTGGAGTATGGTGATCGTAGCAGATGATAGGAATATTTGGTTTGGCTTTTAAGAAAAGACCAATTTTACCAGCTCTATCAAAGTTAGAGTTGTCCACTAAAACAACACTTTTTATCTTATTAAGGTTTACATTTTTCTCTTTAATTAAATCAAACCTTTCAGGGTAATCTTTGAGAAGCTGCTTTACTCCAACATCAGGTGCACCAGAAAGACATAGTTTTGCTTCAGGAAAAAGTAACTTTGCTGCAATCATCGAAGAGAAAGCGTCTAAATCGCAATTTACATGGCTAATAATGATAATCATATTTTAATAATACAAATCCAATGCTTTTAATTTTATAGGCTTATTATAATGCACTACAAATATTTTGTTTAACAATCTTTTAAAATGGTTAATAAATAGTTCACTTTCCTGCAGATTTTCAATCATATTCCAAAAAGCATTAGGATAGTATAGTATAAAATTGAGAGTACTATCCAACATCTCGATTGTATCAACCTGAGCATTGTCTTTTGTACATACACTACAAACTGCCAAATCGTTTTCATCAAGTGCGACTATATGGTTTGTTTCTGATTGACAATAATCACAAGGAATTGATGTAATATGCGGGTTAATTATTCTAAGAAGGTTAAAGCTAAATCTTGCAAAATATACTAAATACAAAGACTCAATAGTCTTGGCAAATAGGAAAAACCTCTTTGTGTAATTATAAACATTATTAATCTCTTCGTCACTTATATAAATATTTCTTAAAAGTTCAATCACAGCTGATAAGCATACAAGTTGCTTAAAAGAATTATTTTGTGAGTATCTGTTGACGACAGAACAGCTTTGTAAAACATAAAGCTCAGCATTTGCCCCTTTGGTTAGCTTTAATTCAAGTTCATTATAGAGTTGCATTGCATCTTGGTTTGGGTTACGAGCTTGTTTCAATCCATGAACTATAAATGAAATAAACCCAAAATTTAAAGAAAAGCATTGTACTATGGCACTTGATTCTTTCCAGTCTGTCTTTTGTGTAATAATTGCTGTTGTTGTATAGTTCATTGGGGGGTTAAAAACTGATTAATTTTACTATTCAGCTCATCAATTGAAAATGGTTTAATTAAAACAGCATCGAAACCAAAATTACGATAATTAAGCACAACTGGGTCATCAGGAACACTACTAAGAAGTATAACATGGATGTTTGGATTTATAATCCTTAATCTATCAATTATATTGTTTTCTTCATTTGTTTCTATGATAAATAAATCAGCAATGAGTATGTCATATGGCTTTTGGCTATAAATGCTTGCTTTGAATTTATTTATTAAATCGTCTTTAATTGAGGTGCAATCTACGTCAAATCTAAGGTGCAATAATAATCTCTTTATCATTATACATTCTGTTTCATCTTCGTTTAGAACCAAGATATTGGTTTTATTGTTAACTGATGAAATATTATCATTGTATGCTTTTTTATTTATTCTGTTAGTCTTGCCTTCTGAAGGTATAGTAATATAAAAAGTAGTACCAATGTTTACCTTTGATTCAACATCTATAAAGCCATTGTGTTGTTTAAATATTGAGTAGCTGGTCGTCAGTCCCAAACCATTTGCCATTCCCTTTGTTGTATAATAAGGGTCAAAAATGTATTTTTGGTTTTCTTCGCTTATACCGTGTCCATTATCTTCAATGCTTATTCTTATATAATTTATATCACCAAGCGGCAAAAGAGCATCATCAGTGGGGTAATAATTATACGCTTTTATATACACTACACCATCATCATTCATTGCTTGCTTTGCATTAATTACAATGTTTTGAATTGCTTGAAAGATTTGATCATGGTCAACCATAACCAGATGTAGATTAGGATCAAATTCAAAGTTACAAGTAACATTTGATCCAATCACAGCAAGAGTTGAAGCTTCAATTATTAAGTCTTTGATATTGATCCTTCGTTTCATGGGTGACCCGCCACTTGAAAAAGTAAGCAATTGATTACTAAGTTGTTTAGCTTTATCGCATGCGTTTTCAGCCTCTTCAAGATATTTATAAATATTAGAATTGCTTGATAATGAAAGCTTGCTTAGGTTAATATTTCCCATTATTGCTGATAGGATATTATTAAAGCCATGAGCCATGCCAGCTGCGAGGTGTCCTATAGAATGTAACTTGTTTTCTTTAATATGGAATTCATCGATTCTTTTCTTTTCAGTAATATCAGTAATGATAATCAATAAGTTTTTGGTGTTCTCGTATGTTAATGGTAAAATCTCTACTCGTGCAAAGAATTCACAGCCATGAAGATTAGTTAGTGTACACTCAAATTGAAGATACTCTCGAGTCTTAAAGACGTTTTGCACATGTTTAATTATTGTTTCCTTAGATTGATCAAAGAATAATGTATTAAATGCAATTTCAGTGTTATTATTCAATTTAAATATATTAAATAGTGTTTTGTTATAGTAAACGATATTAAACTCATGGTCAAGCTCAAAAATGGCAAATGGTGATCTATTAAAAATATTATTAAGTCGATCATTAGCTTTTGCAATCTCTTTATCTTTTTCTTTTAAAGATTTTTTAATATACCAATTGTCAAGAAACTTATTGACAAGATTTGGTAAATCGTTAAACATCTCAGGGCTTTTTACCAGGTAATCAAGAGCGCCCATTTTTATAGCTCTTACAGCATATTCTTCATTTCCGAAGCTGGTCATAAGTACGATAGGAATTATATCTATGGTGTTAGTATTATTTATTAGGCAAATTCCTTCGCCATCAGGTAGTATGAGATCAGAGATAATGATATCAGGGGGATTGGTTTTGATTTGGATAATAGCATTTTCTATTGTTGTTACATGGGTTAATGTGTATTGATTGGACCGATTTTTAAAAGAATAATCAATAAGATAAAAATGATCAAAATTATCTTCGACGATTAATACGTTTATTTTTTTTCTCATTACAACCACAATTAATTAAACGTGATATGCTAATCTAAGCCATCTATAACATTGTCTACAAACCAATTAATTTCCAAAATATCTTTTTCACTTAGTACTTTATTATTATCAACTCGCAATTCTCCTTTGTTATCATAAATAGGACCAGAAAATGGGTGTAATGTTTGATTTATCATTTCTTGTTTTTTGTTTTCAACGATTTGCTTTATTTCATTAGATACAAATGAGTTAAATGGTGCAAGAGTAACTAAATCCTGTTCAATACCCCAATAAATTTCTTCACTTGTCCATGTTTTATTATAGACTGCTTGACTTATATACTCATAAACATTATACCAATTCCAAATAGGAGATGTTATATTTGAGTTTGGTGCTGCACTTCTCATATTGTTATTATAGCCAACAGATAGGATACCGAGCTTCTCAGCTTCTTTTTGTACAGCGGGTGAGTCTTGATCTTGCATAACAATATCGCAACCCATAGATTTGAACTCGTTCACAGCTATACGCTCATTAACTTCATCGCTCCATGAATGCATCCATTTTACATACAATCTTGCCTTTGAATTAACTGATGCAATACCCCTTGCATAAGAGTTTATGTGTCCAACTACTTCAGGTATGGGGTCTGATACAACTATACCAATTTTGTTTGTTTTAGTTAATAATCCTGCAGCAACACCAGCTAAATAAGTTGCTTGATACATTTTCCCAAAATAGGTTCCAACATTACTTGATGTTTGTTTTCCACTGCAATGCATAAAAGTAATATTTGGATATTGATTTGCTACCTCAAAAAGAGCTTCTCCATGATCATATGATGTCGCAAAAATAAGGTTGTATCCATTTCTTGCAAGTTGTTGAATTGCATCTTTTGCTTCTTTGGTTGATGAAATATTTTCTATAGCTGTTGTTTTTTCAATGTAATCAAGTTCGTTTAGAGCTTGTCTTGCTTGTTCATGCGCATAAGTCCAACCAGAATCGCCAATTGGTCCGATATAAATAAAACCAGCCTTGATTTTTTCATTCACTTCTTTTGATTTACAAGAAATAAGAATAAAGCATGATATACACATAAGTATTATAAGTATTTTTTTCATTTTCATAACTCCTAATAAACATTATAGTCCATCGATAATATTATCAGTAAACCAATCAATTATAAGTAATTCATAATCATCAATTACTTTACCTTCATTTACACGCAAATTACCTTTATTGTCATAAATGGGTCCACTAAATGGGTTTCTTAAATCATTTTTTAGTTCATTCTTTTTTTTCACTACTTCAAGCTTTACTTCTTCTGGTACAGTACTATTAAATGGGGCTAAATCAACTAAGCCTTCTTTGATCCCCCAAAAAATAGGTTCATTATTCCAAGTTTTATTATACACTTGTTCAGCAACGTATTTGTACACGACATACCAATTCCATATTGCTGCTGTAATTTGGGAATTTGGAGCCAAATTACTCATATCGTTACTATATCCGATTGATAAAAGCCCAAGCTTTTCTGCTTCAATTTGTGTAGTGGAAGAGTCTGTATTGTGTAAAACAATATCACAACCATTCTTTTTAAATTCTTTAATATATTCAGTTTCTTTTTGGGGGTCATTCCAGGAATTTGTCCATTTGACATATAATTTAGCTTTTGGATTTGTTGATTTAATGCCAAGAGCATAACCATTTATATGTCGAATAACTTCTGGTATAGGTTCTGAAGCCACCATTCCGATCTTGTTAGTCTTAGTCATCATTCCAGCACTTACTCCAGCTAAATAGGTCGCTTCTTGCATTTTCCCAAGAAATGATCCTACGTTAAATGCTCTGCCAGAATCACGGCATTGCAAAAAAGTTATGTCTGGGTATTTGGTAGCAGATTCAATAACAGCATCATAATGTTCATATGAAGCCGCAAATATTAGTTTATAGCCACCATCAGCCAGTTCGGATATTACACGCATGGCATCTTCTTTTGTACTAATATTTTCAATGGCGATTGTTTTATCAACAAAATCAAGCTGTTTTATTTGCTGTCTTCCTTGCTCATGTGCATAAGTCCAGCCAGCATCGCCAATTGGACCTATATAAATAAAAGCGATTTTAAGGTTATCTTTTTTATTAGTATTATTATGACATGATGACAAGCTAAGCAATAACATTAAAGACATAAGCAATATAGCAACTTTTTTCATAAATCCTCCTCAAAGGCGTTTAATATTATTTTTTTGCAGCCTTAATAAAATGTTTAAACAATGGGTGAGGGGTCTCTGGGTTAGATTTAAATTCTGGGTGAAATTGAACACCTATAAAGAAAGGATGCCCCTTGATTTCGACGGCTTCGACAAGTAAATCATCAGGAGATAAACCACTTATATTCATTCCAAATTCTTCAATAATACTTCGATATTTATTATTAAATTCATATCTATGCCTATGGCGCTCAGAAATATTCTCTTTTTGGTAGATTTTTGCTGCAAGGCTATCTTGTTTTAAAACGCAAGGATAAGCCCCTAATCTCATGCTGCCCCCTAAACCATTAATATATTTTTGGTTTGACATTAGATCAATAATAGGGTTTTTGGTGTTTTCATCAAATTCGCTACTATAAGCATCTTCTATATTGCATACATTTTGCGCAAATTCAATCACAGCCACTTGCATTCCTAAACATATTCCCAAAAAAGGGATATTGTTTGTTCTTGCATATTTTACAATATTAATCTTCCCGCTTATGCCTCTAATACCGAAGCCTCCTGGTACTAAAATTCCATCAATATTACCCAAAAGCTCTTTATAGTCTTGTTCATTGTAATTCGCTTCTGAGTCTACCCATTTAATGTTTAATTTTACATTATTCCAAGCAGCAGAATGGCTCAATGCTTCAACTACACTTTTGTATGCGTCTTTATGATCTACATACTTACCACATAGCGCAATATTCACAGTTCCATCTTGCGGGTTTTTATTATTAGTTAAAAATTTATCCCATTTAATAAAGTCTACTTCTTTTTCTTCAATTCTTAAATGCTTGCATATGCGGCTTTGTACTCCGTATTGGTAGTAGATTTTTGGTATCTCATAGACACAGTTAACATCGATAGCGCTAAAAACATCATGTTCATTTACATTAGTAAAAAGAGCTATCTTTTGTTTAATTTCATCATCTAATTCTTGTTCGCAACGACATAATATAAGATCAGGTTGAATACCTATTTCTCTAAGTTTGTATGCACTATGTTGCGTAGGTTTTGTTTTAACCTCGCCTGCTGTATGTATATAAGGCACGTACGATAAAAAGATGAACATTGAATTTTCATACCCAACATCAAGTCTAAATTGTCTTACGGCTTCTAAAAAAGGTAAGCTTTCGATATCGCCAACTGTTCCACCAATTTCAGTTATTACAATGTCATTACCTTCTGCAAGCTTGCTAATAAAGTGCTTAATTTCATTTGTAACATGAGGTATAACTTGTACAGTTTTGCCTAAATATTCACCTTTTCTTTCTTTTTTGATTACATTTTCATAAATAACACCTGACGTGGTATTTGAGTTTCTGTTTGTTGAAAGACCTGTAAAACGTTCGTAATGCCCCAAATCTAAATCTGTTTCAGATCCGTCATCAGTTACAAATACTTCGCCATGTTGGAAAGGACTCATTGTTCCAGGATCAACATTTAAATATGGGTCAAGCTTTTGCATTGCCACTTTGTAACCCATTTTTTGCAATAAAAAACCAATTGACGCAGATGCAATACCTTTACCAAGAGATGATAATACACCACCAATTACGAAAATATGTTTTGCCATTTATACCTCACTTAAAATATTTATATCTTGTTTATATAGCTTTGCTTGTGGATTTGCTAAACTTATGATTTTATTGTTTATCAATAGCCTTATATTACAATTTTTCAATACACATTCGTCGTATAAATAGTACCCCGTAGGTGTTTTTAAGTTAGGGTTCATGCCCACTACAAGGTGTGCTTCCTGGATATTGTTAGAAAGAAGGCTCATTAAAAAATTATCACCATTACGACATAAAAAATCAACAGCGGCAATTTTCCCTTTTTCAAAAATAATCTGTACATCTTTAATACATTGATTTTCATAATATATATGCTTGGCAAAAAGAATTCCATCAAGGAGTTTATGATTGATTCTTTTTTCAATTTTCCCTGTAGGCAATACGATATAACATCGATTAAAAAACTCGCCATTAAAGATTAGACTATCTTCCATGTTAAGGGAAATTTGTAAAGACCTATCATCTGTCATTAAACTCCATACCTCATTATCCTTGAGCATATTATCTATAATAAATGTTTGTTTCTTTAGATCATGATAATTTATGCCAAGTGCTTCCAAATATAATTTATTTAGAATGGAAAAATCAAGTTGATAATATTTTGCCAATGCCTTTGTAGGGAGCCCCATTAATACAACTTTTTTGCCTTGTTTTTTAATCTGGTGCCACATATCATCAGCAGAATGGTTGTAGCGGTTGAGATAATAATCTGGAATATCTTGCATAAAATATGGGTTTGACTTCCAACTAAAATCGATAAAAATATCTGCGAGGCTGACCCATTTTTCATAGTAGTGACTGGGAAGAGCTATTGTTTCATTGCTAAACTCAGAAAATACTCTTTTTCTTAAGTTTTCAGAAGCAATATCCAAAATTGGAAATGCTGATGCTTTACGAATGGCGATTGCGAACTCCTCCAACATAGGTAGTTCAATCAATGGGTCGTCCAAGTTGTAACCATTATGAATTTCAGCACTTAAGTTTACAATATGATTCTGTTTAATTTTGATAACATTATGAGTAATGTTAAATACAATTGCAGCAATATCCATATTTTTTACTCTGGGTTTAAATAGTTATTTTCAATATACCAAGTCTCGCCAAGTTTGACTTTGGATAAAGAAAAGTTATTAATATTAAGAATGTCTTGCGCAATTTTGCAAAACTTATCTTCATTATCACTAACGAAAAAAAAGTCCTTACCGATACAATTATCAGTGTTCTTTGAAATTTTGGATTCAATATCACTCAATATTGAGATAGCTGAATCTACAAGATGAACATCTTTGCCTATAACCTCTTGAATTACAGGCTTTAGAATAGGGTAATGAGTGCAACCTAACACTAAAGTATCAATATCTTTGTCCTTTAACTCGTATAAATACTCATTTGCAATATCTTTAGTTATTGGATGATTTACCCAACCTTCTTCTGCAAGAGATACAAATAGGGGACAGGCTTTAGAATAGATTTCTGCATCAGGTTTTATTGACAGTATTGTCTTTTTGTAGGCTTCGCTGCGTATGGTGCCTTCTGTTCCAATTACACCAATTCTACCTTTCTTTGTATGTGCTATTGCATTTCTTGATCCTGCTTCTATTACACCTATTATTGGAATATCGAATATTTTTTGTAAAATATCGAGAGAAACAGCAGATGATGTATTGCACGCAATTACGACCATCTTAACACCTTCTTGGATCAAAAAACGTGTATTTTGAATGGAATAATCAATAACTGTGTGTTTTGATTTGGGACCATATGGAACGCGGGCTGTATCGCCAAAATAGATAATATCCTCATAAGGGAATTTCTTACGAATCTCTTTAAAAACGGTTAAGCCACCGACACCTGAATCAAAAACTCCAATTGCTTGTTTTTTATTTTTCATTTATTTCTCTTATGGTAGTATTTTTTCTAACACCTTTTCATCTATCGTTTCAATTAGTTTTATGATAAGATCTAATGTTGCTTGGTAGTCAGACATTTTCATCATGCAATTATGACTATGCGCATATCGTACAGGTACAGCTAAGACGACAGTTGGAACTCCAATATTTGAAATATGAATTTTGCCTGCATCTGTCCCACCTGATTTCCTAACTGCAATTTGATAAGGAATTTTATATTTTTCACATACATCAATTACAAGGTTTTTAAAAGCAGGATTAGTTAACATTGTTGGGTCTATTACTCTCATTTGTAGACCTTTACCCATACCACATTGAATTTCGTCGCGATTGCCAGGGAAATCATCTCCAGGTGATCCTTCAAGTACAATTGCTATATCTGGTTTAATTAGGTTAGCTATAGTCTGTGCGCCTCTCGTTCCGACTTCTTCTTGGGCAGAGCCAGCACAATATATTGTATTTGGATGTTTTTTATTTTTAAAATACTGCGCAGTTTCTATAGCTAATGCAACCCCTGCTCTGTCATCGAAAGCTTTAGATATCATAATATCTTTTTTATCTATAAAATGATAATGGGGGATAGGCACTACAAAATCACCTTTTCTAATTTCAAATGATTCTATTATTTCTTTATCTGAATCTGCACCTAAATCTATATACATATCATCAAGACTAAGCTTTCCAGAAGTATCTTTTAAATGGTGAACAGGAACAGAACCTATTATTCCAGTAAAACGTTCGCCTTTATGATTAATAACTTCAACGGGAGAAGACATTAATGTACGTGGGTCCCATCCTCCAATATTGATAAATCTTAATAAACCATTTTTTGTAATAGAATGCACCATAAAACCAATTTCATCGAGATGCCCAACAACCAATATCCGTGGTTTTTCAGAAGTGCCTTTCAGTTCAAATGCAATAGAACCCAAATTGTCTTTGACGAATGGAACGTCGATTCCGATTTGATTTTGCATATATTCTTTTATTAGTCTTTCGTTACCAGATACTCCAGATAAAAGAGTTATTTGTTTTAGAATTTCCTTTGATTTCATAATATCCTCACTTTCATTATATGTTTATTACAGAATTTCATTTTTTTATATTTTGTCAAGGTTTTTCACATTTATTTTATGATATTTAAATAAACGTCTTTTGTAGAGGTTTTAAAAGAGACTATTTATAAATTTTATGTATGTGCAATAATCATAAATATAATTCACGAAAGTAAATTACAGCTCTCAATAATAATGCCCTTTTGATTGCCTTTCGACACCTATAAGATTTCCATTAATTCTCCAAGATAGCAAGAGTAATGCAAGAGTTATCTTAAAGGTAATGCCTTGAAATATAGTTCTTTGATGTTAGTAATATTAAATAGGTAAAAAGAGGGCGGAATGGTTTGTTTTGAAGGTTGAACTTAAGTATAATTTAGTGTAATTATGGAAGTAGAAATGGTGATTTTAGTAAGCTTTTAATTTTTGCTATCTGTTATTTTATCTCTTGCATTCAGTTCGTTTGGATATTAGGTATTTTTGCAAAAATTTGATAATGGGGGAGGTGTGTTATTTAATTAATAATGAGGGTGTTGAATAATGCATAATTCAGATTTACAGATTTGAAGAATAATGGGTTGTTAGAACTAAGAGATGAGTTGGTGGATAATTTCGCTTCGTGAAATTGATTGATGGATCTGGAACAACTAATGGTAGTTGTTGGTACGTGGAATAAAAAATTGCCTCCAAGCCCGCTCGTAGTAGGCATCTGTTGATTTAGATGAAAATAGTTTTCAAAAAACCCTATTTTGTCCTGCCAATATATATAGAGGGAGTTGATTTAATTTATGGTTCAGCTTTATTCTTTTAAAAGCTATTTTGGTTACTATGTGACAGCCTCATAATGTTTCAATTTTGAAATTTATTCAATAGAGTTTTGATTGTTTACTGTCCTTTATAGACAATGGTAAAAGATGAGTATAGTTTGGTGTTGTAAGTGAATACAAGAAGTATGGCAAAGATATCGATGACTATTTAATGTGTTATCTAAAAAGATACATATAAGAATTATAGGGGTTTTGAACTTTTGGGATATATATTGAGAAAAATATTTAAATAATCTCAATCTTTTATAAATCGATTCATAATTGAAAATTGTGATGATTGTTGATTTGATAGATTATTTCTGAGCATATTCGTAATATTGATTTATTCGTAACAAGAAGTTTTATTATAACGAGAACCTGAAAGTTATGGATTATAGATTTATACATTTTTAAACTAAAATAGCATAAGTAACCAATCAATTACTTTGCTTATTACTACCTGATTACAATTAGAATCATAAGCAATATTATGTAAACCAAAAGATAAGGCAAAATAAAAGAGCCAGCAACCTGGCTCCTGATGATTATTTTTTAAGTAAAGATTTTAAGTGATCAATGTAAGCGCTTGCACCACCTTTTTGATATCCTGTGACATTTATTATGTTACCTTTGGAATCAGTAAGGACAATAGTTGGGAAACCCTGAACTTGATATTTTTGTGCTAAAGCGCGATTTGAATTTTTAACTTGTTCGGTTTGTGCAATTTTTTGTGGGAAATCAATTTTTAATAGGATAAGATTCTTTTTTGCATAGTTCTCGAATTCTTTAGTGTCGAATACCTCTTCGCTTAATCTTTTGCACCAGATACACCAATCTGATCCTGTAAAGTTTATGAGAATTGGTAATTTGCTTTCTGTTGATTGTTTTAATGCTTGATTATAATCTTCCAACCATACTAAATTATTTGAACTCTTTGCACAAGCAATTGCGAAAACGCTTAGAAATAATAATAGAATAACAAATCTTAATTTCATATTTCTTCTCCATTTAGCATTATTTTAACTTCGATTTCAAAAGCTTTTTGTAGCATTGCTGAAACGGCACAATACTTATCCTTCGACAAGTTTACAGCTTTTTTAAGACTGTCTGGTTTTAAACTATCGCCTTCAAATATATACGATAATAATGCTTTTTTAAATACCATTGGATGTGTATCTTCAGTTTCGGCTGATACTTTTAATTGAAATTTAAAGTCTTTAAATTTCATCTTTTCTAAAATAGATACTACATCCATTCCAGTACAAGCTCCAAGTGCAGATAAAATGAGTCCTTTAGGTCTTGGACCTCTATCATCTCCACCGCCTTCTTTCGATACATCAAGAATAAATTCATGATTATCTAATTCAGTTAAAAATGTAAATTTTTCTTTCCAAGTTAATGTTGTTTCAACCATAATTTTACCTCTTTTTTTCTTTTGTTCTTTTTTGTGGCAAATTTTTTAGCAAGTTTAACCACAAATCTAAAGCTTCGTATATGCTTACTCGTTCATTATCAGTCAGTTTGTGTAATACCTTATGATATTTTTCGACTGACTCTGAAATATATTTTTCAACCATTGTCTTACCCTTATCATTTATTTGAGTGTAGTAGATACGTCTATCGGCATCTGACTGTTTTCTTACAACGAGGTCTTTACGCTCCAAACTATCAATTAAATGTGTAACTCTACTATGTGTTACACCAAGTTTATTAGCAAGTTCTTTCATCGTAATCATTGAGTTCGTGTGAAGTAATATATGTAGTAAGTTACATTCGACTCTACCGAGCTTTGAGCATTTTCGTTGCATGAATTCGACATTTCCCATTAGCTTGGCAATTGCATTAGTTACTTCGTTTAATTTTTCTCCAACTTCTATTTTTTCCATTTTGCCCCCATATTTATGATTATTATTAAAATTAAAAACTATATATAGTATAAGTGATAGTATAAAAAAAGCAAATATAATATAAATTATTATTGTTTGTATGTTGACAATTACATATTTTAAACTAACTTTAATTACAAATAATAGTAAATAACAATTTAAAAAAAATGATAACTAGCAATTATACATATACTTAGAAGCATAATCGATAAATTAATACTTAAATATATTAAAAATGAATTGACAACAATGTATTAAAACATTTTAATAATCTTATGAATCATTACAAGCGTCCCACATCTAAAAAGAATGAGCTTGGTATCAACAAGCCAACCGAAGAAGAGGTTTATAAAAATTTTGAATTAAAAGAAAATGATATAATTGCTGATAAATATCGAATTATTGAAAAAATTAGCTCAAGCGTATTAAGCGAAGTATATCTTGTTGAAAATACTACGAATAATAAATTCCAAGCAATAAAAATCTTTGGAAAATACAATGATATTAGAGACATATATGACTTTATCCGCATAAATACAACCTTAATGCAGAAGCTAAATCATAGAAATATTGCCAAAATTACCGATTTTGTTGATTCAAATTATGTATTGCAGGAAATGGAATACGTTAGAGGCAGCTCGCTTGAATCTTTGATTTATAAAAAAAACATAAAGAAATCACAGCTTCTCCCCTACTCTATTCAAATTGCCGAAGCGCTAAAAGAAGCACACGAAAACAATATTCATCACACTGATTTAAAACCTGCTAATATATTAATAAATGATCAAAACACAGTAAAGATAATTGATTTTTCACACCCTCAAATACATAAAATGTTATTTAATGAGGAAGTTCAGACAAGCCAATATCTTGCACCTGAATTATCAAACCTTACGAATGAACCTGATAAGCTTGACTACAATCAACAAGATATATTTGCATTTGGAGTCACTTTATACGAATTATTATATAAAAAGTTACCTTTTTATAAAGAAGAGCAAGTAATTAATTATAAAATTCCAAGAAGAATAAGGCGAAGTAAAAACCCTATTGATAAGGTAATTAAAGGATGTTTATACTATTATCCTGAAGATAGGTATCAAAGCTTTGACGAAATAGTTGAAGACTTAAAAAAGATTAAACCACAAAAAGACTTTTCATTTAATATGGTTAAAAATGCTATTTCCGAGCAAATGAAGTTTAAAAGACTTAAGCCATACTTAAAAGACGACTATAAATACCTTTGGCTTGCTTTGCTGTCACTCTTTTTAATTCTACCGTTTTATTTAATTGTCCAAAGGAATACTGATACACTAGATAATGAGATACTTATCGATTCTCCCCCCTTTTCTACCTACATCAATATGAACTATCAGGGTAAACCACCATTCAAAACCAAACTGACTAAAGGCGATCATATTGAATTTATAGATGAAGATGGAAACAGTCAATTTGAGATGATATATGACAATGAGAAAAAAATTGATCTTAAATTTGAAAAGAAAAAGGTTTATTTAAATAAACGCCTTTATGGACAAATTGTAGATAATGTAACTGACCTACCTTTAAGCCCATCACTTAAATATGTGAAGTCTAAAATCTATCTGTCCAAAAGAGACTTTAGACGACAAAAAAAGAGAATTATTATTAGTCTGGGTGAAAATTTAGATGAACAGATTTTAGATCAATTACCTGAAAAAGCTGAATTCATAAATCTTAAAAACAATAATAGAATGAGAAGTGTTAAAAAACTCCTCAAACTTCAAGGTTTACATGGACTAAATCTTCAAGGCTCTACTGTTGATACTGACGATATAAAAGAGTTCAGAAATCTCAAGCATTTGAATTTAAAAAAAACAAAAATCAAACGCATCTCCCCTATTGTTAGGAATTCTAAATTAAAGAACCTTGATATAAGCAATACTGAAATTAAATCTGTTGATGCAATTGTAAATCTAAAAAACATCGAAAACATCAGTGTGTCAGGCGATTCTCTCAAAGATATTAGACCATTTTTAAACCTACCAAACCTTAAATCGATCAATACCAATAGAGAAACTTATCCTGATTCAGGTATGGAGTCTATCAATCGACTGATAAAGAATAATCATGAAAAGCAAACGATAAAACGCATTTACAGTAAAAAGAAAAAAAACAATTATAATTACCTTATCTTTTTCTTAGTAACACTTTTAATGTCTATCATCATTGTATTTTTGGTAAAGATACTTTTTAATAAAAAGCACAACAAGCCGCAGGAGCCACATCTTGACAAGCAGATGGAACCCACTGACAATGATACGATGACTAAGACAAGAAAATATAATGACAGAGAATTAGAAATTATAAAAAAAGCTATTGCAGATAAAAGGCTACATTTGCCGCCTAAAGACAATGCATTATACTACCTAAGTGCCTTACTAAAAAGTAATAGTAAGGATGAAACCCTTTTGGAACTAAAGAATAAAGTTCTTAATAATCTTAAAGAAAAATGTGAACTTCATTCAAAACGATCTGAACATGAAGCTGTGTATCTAATCAGCTCTGAATGCAATAACTATTTCCCTGACCCAATTTATAACAAAAAGTTAAACGAAATTAAGAAAAAGCTAATTAAAAAAAATGGACTTCATATGGTTAAGTTAAAAGGCAGTAAATTCTTAATGGGAGACTACACTGTTCAGTATTCTGATAACTATAATTCTGCTCACCAAGTGTATTTAGACACATTCAAAATAAGCCAAACAGTAATAACAAATAACCAGTTCTGTGATTTTTTAAACTCACAAGGCAACCAAACAGAATATGGAACACCTTGGTATAAAGAAGATAGTCAGTATGCAAGAATAGAGAAATCAAAAAACATATATGTATGTAAAGAGCCTTATCAAGACTTCCCTGTATATGATGTAAGCTGGTTTGGTGCAGCGCGTTTTTGTGAATGGAAAGGTGGAAGATTACCAACTGAAGCAGAGTGGGAGTATGCTGCTCGTTCTGCTGGCAAGCAGCATCTTTATGCAGTTAAAGGCGAGTTAAACAAAAATAAGGCAAACTACCTGGTAGATATAAATGACACTTTGTGGCATTCTGTTTTTCCTGTTAAAAGCTTTAAACCCAATAATGCGAAGCTTTATGAGATGAGCGGAAATATACTTGAATGGTGCCAAGATTGGTATGATAAGTACTATTATGACATTTCTCCTGACAAAAACCCTAAGGGTCCACAACAAGGTGAAATGAAAGTAGTACGAGGTGGTGCTTGGTGCTTTGGAACTGAGCATATGAAAACCTTTTATCGAGGTAGTGCAAAACCTTTGACACGTAACAACTTTATAGGGTTTCGTATGGTTATACCCCATTCTTAAAGGATATATATGAAATACATTTTAATTACAGTATTAGCTTTTTTTTCTATTAACATATTTGCTACACATCACGAAAGCTTGATTTCAGAAGCTTATGAAGATATTATATGCTTAATGAATACAATGCCAAATGAACCCTCTTTAATTCTTTATGAAGAATTTTATGGCAATTTTGGTACTGAGTTTACTAAGGTATTTAAAGTTAAATTGAGCCAAGATAAAGGCTATAGTTTTATTAATGAGCAAGAGCAAAAGCGTCTATTCTCTGAACAGTTGAAGCTCTCTGATCCTATTTATGACAATATGCATGAGTCACCCACACTAAAGTCGCCTAAATGGCTTTTAACAGGAGAAGCTAATTTGTCAACTACAAGGAAATACTGGAAAAAGCTCTATCTATTTGAAGTTAGTTTTAGCTTATTAAATATACAAAATGGTACAAACGACTTTATTTATGCTAAGAGTTTTAAAAGAAAATGGTCTCCACCAATTTTTATAACAGTAATAATCATTATTGGTTTTTTAGGCATTTTACGTTATATTGTATTTAGATTTAAAGGTTACTATGCCTTGCAAGTGTATATTAGCGGCACAATTTTATTATTAATTTATTTGACATGGATATTTATATAGTTAGAGGAATATATGAGCATATCAGGCAGACAGTTACTGGAAGGTAAAAAAAGAGTATGGGATTTAGATACGTGGCTCAGGCAAACTAAAGATTTTATGATTCAAGAGATCAATTCATTTATTAAGAAAGAAAAGTATGATACTATTTTTTTAAGAAAGACAATATCTGAAAATGCCCTCTCTTGCCTTAATAATAATAAGGTTTTTACAAAGGATATAAGGAATAAGATCATTGTTTCATATATCTTCTTTCAAACGAAAGAATACAAGCTATCAGAAGAATATATAACCTCAATAATTGATAAAATCATTCCAAAGACAGATGATGAGAATCGAATTAAATCGTATATTGACTTTTGCTTTGCACAAATCTACCTGCAAAAAGCTGATTATCGACGTTCAAATGAGTTCTTTATAAAATCGTTTTTTGAGCTTAAAAACAGTATGAGTTCACAAGAAAAGATCTTTTTTATGCTATCTTGGTGTATATTATTTATTGAGTGTAAATTTTACAATTATGCAGATCAACTTCTGTCTATTATAAGTAGTTTCTATTTACCAAGACAGGATGACAACTATGCAAGACTACTCTACTTAAACTTTCTTAATCAAAAAAAACAGAATAATTTAGCTGCTGCAATAAATTGGACAAATGTGCTTTTACCCATGGATACGAATAGCCTTGATGAAGATGACTGGTATTCTGTGCATATTTTTGCTGGTGAATACTATGCGACGATAAATAAAAATTTTGACAAGTCTATCTACCATTTTACTTTTGCTAACTCTTTTTTATCATTAAAATGGAAAAAGTATATAAGCTTTATAAGTGAACTGAAAAACTATCTAAAGATTTCTGATTATTTGAAGGTTAGGCTTGTATATGAGGACAAAATGCTGGAAATAATTTTGGAAAACAATCTACATAGTTCGCATTATCTACACTCTCTAAAATCAGCATATGAAGAGTTAGAATTATTGTACAAACAAGTACACGAAATGTCAATGACAGATAGTCTTACTAGTCTGAATAATCGACACTATTTATGGGATAAAGCTCCTGAGTTCATGAACCTTGCAAATCTCCAAAATGTAAGTATTAGCTGCATTATGATAGATATTGATGATTTTAAAAAAATAAATGACTTATATGGTCACCAGGTAGGCGATGATATATTGAAACAATTGGGAGCAATAATAAAGAACTATTTTAGAAAATCTGATATTGTGGTAAGATTTGGAGGGGAAGAGTTTTTAATATTACTTTTAAAATCTAACTTTGAAAATAGCAAAATATTGTGTCAAAAACTTAAAGAAAAAATAGAAGATCAAATCTTTAGTGTAAAAGGCATTGAAATCAAAATCAGTGTATCTATTGGAATTAGCTATCGAAAGAATGTTGTAAACAGCTTAAAGCTACTTGAAGAAATGATAGAAGAAGCAGATTTAGCAATGTATTATTCAAAAACAAATGGTAAAAATCAAGTTACCTTTTATAAAAAAAAATCTAAGTGAGGAAAGTATGGCTCAAGTTTTAATAAAGAATGTTAATAAAATTTATGATAACGGCTTTCATGCTGTTAAAGATGCAAATATCCTGGCTGAAGACCAAGAATTTGTTGTATTGGTTGGACCTTCAGGTTGTGGAAAAACGACTACTTTACGTATGGTCGCTGGATTAGAAACAATTAGTTCTGGCGAGATTTTAATTGACAACAGTGTCGTCAATGATGTTTTACCAAAAGATAGAAATATTGCTATGGTGTTTCAAAACTATGCTCTATACCCCCACATGACGGTTTTTGAAAATATGGCTTTTGCATTAAAACTAAGAAAAATTAACAAAACTGAGATCAAACAAAAAGTCGCAAATGCAGCTGAAATGTTGGGCATTGATATGCTTTTAGATAGAAAACCAAAACAACTATCAGGTGGACAAAGGCAGCGTGTTGCGCTTGGAAGAGCTATTGTTCGCAACCCAAAAGTATTTCTGTTTGATGAGCCTTTATCTAACCTTGATGCAAAAATGAGAGTACAAATGAGGGCTGAAATATCAAGGCTTCATAAAAGTTTGAAAACAACTATGTTATACGTTACTCATGATCAAATTGAAGCAATGACTATGGCTGACAAAATAGTTGTGATGAAAGATGGTGTTATACAGCAAATTGGAACCCCTTTAGACGTATATAATAAGCCATCAAATCTATTTGTGGCTGGCTTTATCGGCAGCCCTGCTATTAATTCATTTACAGGAAAGCTTTATACAGAAAACAACCAATTATTCTTCGTTTATGAGAACATGAAAATAGCATTGACAAATGAACAAAGAAACGCTGTAAAAGATTATAAATCCCAAGAAATAATCTTTTCTATTAGACCAGAAGATATTTATGATGCAAACTACGACAACTTGCTTGAACAAAAACAAACAACAGAAGCTTTTTGCGATATTGTAGAGCCTTTAGGGAATGAGTATATGGTTTATTTAAAAATAGGTACAAAGGATATTACCGCTCGTTTTGACCCTAAGAAGTTGCCAGATATTAATAAGAACATGATGGTCAGTTTTGATATATCAAAGACTCGTTTGTTTGATGCAAACACTCATTTAAGATTGTATTAGACATATTTATGACAGAAACATTATTTAAGCTGAACTCACAGAATAAGATAGTTGCAGCCGCAATACATGCAGGAAGCTATATTAGAAAAGAGGTTGGAGAGATAATAGGCTTAAACAGAAATATTTTACTGCATGAAGAAGACCCGATGACTGATCATATAGCTGTTCTGTTTGACTCATTTATCATTCAAAATACAAGTCGCTTTGAATACGATACAAATAGACCTATAACCTCTGCAGTTTATCAAAAGCCACAGGATTGTTGGGGGTTAGAAATATATCCTGATTCAATTGATAGTGATATAGTGCTTGTCTCAGAGAATAAATATAGAGAGTTTTACAAACAGATTGATATGTTTTTTAATGAATTATGTAAAGAACATAAACAAATATTTGTGTGGGATATACATAGCTTTAATAATAGAGGACGCCCAGATATTAGTCATGAGCATATAGACAATGCTGTACCTGATATGTGTTTGGGCACAAGTAATACTAACCCGAAGTTTCATGATTTATTTAAGGAAATTGCCAATAATATAACGAGAGAAGACTATTTCGGGAAAAGGCTTTCTGTAGCGTTTAACAATCCTTTTCCAGGTGGCACCTTTCCAAGGTATTTAAACGCTAACTATGATGGTAAGGTTATAGCCTTTACACTTGAGATTAACAAGAGGATCTTTATGAAAAGCAGTGAGTATAGATTTGATGAGTCTGATGCAATAATCGATTTGCGAGCTTTGGCAAGATTGAGAGAAATCATTTATAACCAAAGCCCGCTTATTAATTCAAACCTTTAACTTTTTTTACTTTGTCTAATAATAGTTTTTGCAAAGTCAACTAAATATAAGTCTATTGGGGAAAATGTCTTATTGATTTCATTTACAAAACGTTCGTTTGCAGTCCTTATTGCAGCTTTTATATTAGCTCTATTCTCCTTTTGATACTCTCTTACTTCTTTTTCAGGAACTTCTTCCTTGGTTTCCCAAGTACAAAATATTCCATCATAATCATTATAATCATAGTCTGAGCTTGGGTAATAGCCGTATAAAGGAATGTTGATTACATAGTCGATATCAGGCTCATAAAACAGGTCTTTAATATTAAAAGCTTTACCACCCCATATCTGATTCAATTCATCTGCTAACTCTTCAAGAATAGTATGCAATTTTTCTATTTTGAAGTTTTCTGGTTTAACCAATGCTTTTACTAATTCAACGAACTTTTTCTCCAAATCATACTTTAGTTGTTCTGTTGTTTCGCTAAAGTAGTCAGATAGATTTCTTAGATAAATATCAACGCGGGTATCGAGGCTGTCATCGTTTGGACGCGTTTTCACTAGACCAGGGTTTGATGGCAACTTATATGATTCAAAAGCTTCCATATACTTTTCAGTAATCTCTTCAAAATGTTCATTTAACAAGTATCGTTTTATAAAACTAAATGGATTGTCGACTTTACTATCGTATAAAAGTCTGACAGATTGTTTAATCTTTGTTAATACTTCTTCAGAAAGGTCCTTAGCATCAAAGTCAGAAATAATATCAAAAAAGTCATAATCCTCATCATATTGATCAATATAAGGCGCATAGGCATTGAGGTTATTAGATCTTCTTTGCTTTTCTTCTTCTACTTTTTGAAGATATATCCTTTCTGCTGATTCTTTTTCACTGGGTTCATTAGATTCTTCTTTTTCATCTGTAAATGTACCAAATAAGCTACTGATGCCTTTCCAAACGTCACTAATTTTTGGTTCTTTTACTGTTTCCACTTCTTCGACATCTTCGTCGTGTCTTTCATCCAAGTCTTCATTTTTCATGTTATCCTCCATTTTGATTTTTATTGGCTGGATTATAACATATGGTTTGGACAGAGTGTGTCCCAAGTGGTAATAAAGTTAATATAATTCGCTTATTTCTTTTAATGTCTTCTTTATTTCATCTATTAATTCTTTGGGCTCCAGTACTTTAACATTAGCACCATACGATAAAACATATTTCTTTATCTCATTAATGGAGGTAGCAGGCATTTGTAATAAGACTTTACCATCATCGAGCAATGTGACTTTTTGTTTTGGGTGCCAAATGCGTTCTTTGATATAAGTTGCAACTTTTTCAGAAAAGAGCAGCTTAACTTGAAATGTTTTTCCTATGTATATACCAAATGAATCTTCAAAGATTTTTTGTGCATTAAACTCGACATTATCACGTGGTTCGTGAACGATCTCTGCACTATGCATACGGTTTATAGCATATATAAGAATTGATTTTTTCTCTTTAGAAAAGGCTGCGATATAGATATTATTCTCATGAATCTTCAGACATAAAACAGTTACCAAGTGTTCTTTTTCGACAGTGGATAAGACACTGTTATATTTAAAACACATCTTTTTACCGTGTATTAGAGACTGTAAAATTGTCTGTAGGTTTTTACTCTCTTCTTGATTCCATACTATTGTTGATTTCGTATCTGGTAGAATTGAGTTCCACACCTTTTGATAGAATTTTATTAATTCAGGAGAAGATTGACTATGCATCTTATCAAAACAGTTTTTTACTACATCATCAAAGTAGCTCTGTAAAGGATGTGCGCTTTTAAACATAAACAATAAGGCTAAGAACTCTTCTTGATTAAAACTGATAGCTGGGAATCTATAATGTGGCAACATTTTATAAACAACTTGGTTATTCTGGATAATATTTTCAGAATAAATAGGAAATGATAAAGAGGAAAGGTATGAAATGTCACGCTGAATTGTTTTTTTAGATACGCCTCTTTCTCTTGCAAGAGTACTCAGGGAAATCCCCCTGTTGGCATGAGCATAAATGCTCTGCAAAATACACCACTGCCTGAAAAAGCTTTTTTCTTCCATGCTTACTTTTTAAACGAGCAGTTTTGAGCAAACTTGTAGCCATTTGCATTCTTAAAAAGCTGAACTTTCTTTTTTCCAATATAAAGTTGAGCATTTTTCACTATTTGCTCTGGTTTATTTATTTGTTGTTTTTCCTTATCATTGTATAATCGAATTTCAACATTTCCCCCATTTAAAAATTCGGAAAGAGATGATACAATTATCTCTTGCCTTAGTCCGATTTTTGTGGTTGAAAAATGGATGGTCTCATCATCATTTACATAAATAGCATAATCATAATAAGGCGTAAAAGTATCCCATCTTTTTACTCTGATATGATCACCGGGCTTTGGTGTATCGTATTTCCATTGTTTTTTGTTTTTAAATAACGAAAAACCTTGCACACCTAAATCAGGCACATTATTTTCACTTTTCATTTTATTACCTTTAAAAGTTTATGGACATTGATGCTTGTCCATTTTGTTTAATAGGCTCTTGTAAAGAAATTCGGTCTCCAGCCTTTAGTCCTTGTAACACTTCTACTTTTTGTAAATCATTTATACCCAATTTGACTTGTACGCTTTGTTTGATAGAGTCTTGTGTTGCAAAGTAGACTATATCATTGCCTTGTTCGTCATTAAAGATTGCTCTGATTGGTATAGTCACTATTTCAGTGCGTCTTTCACCATAGATTGTAACATTTGCTGAAAGCCCTGGTTTTAATCGATTATCCTTTTGATTTATAATGATTTCTACAGGAAATACTTTGACATTGCTTTCAGAAATGGCTTTTGCTGAAATCTTGTTAATATAGCCATCATATGAGTCATATGGGAAGGCATCTATATGTATATCGCATTGTTGTTTCATCTTAATTTTTGCAATATCAACCTCATTTATAGTGGTTTTAACAAGCATCTGTGTTATGTCTGCCACTTTTAATAAAATTGTGCCATCGCTGTATGAACTATTACTTGAAGAAACCATCTCCCCCTCTTCCACATTACGCTCAATTACGGTTCCTGATGCTGTTGCATATACTTTAGAGACATTATTTGAAGTATCAATTTCTTTGATTAGATTAAACTGGTCTAATGTTATATTGTAATCAAGCCTTGCCTTTTCAAGTTCATCTTTTGCATCATCAAATTCTTTTGTTGATACATAATCGCCACGATGTAAAGTTTGTATGTTTTCAAAGTTATTTTCTGCATTTCTGAGTCTTATTTCAGCTACTTTAAGTTCATTCTTAATTGATGATATGCTACGAGCTTGATTGTAATCAGGTTCTATATCAGCGATTAAATCACCAACTTTTACATAATCATTTTCATCAACGTATAGCTTCAACACTTTACCACTAATTTTAGACTTAATTGCAATTTCTTTTATGGGTTGTATTTCTCCAATTTCTTCTATTTTGATGGTTATTTCTCCCAGAGCTACTTCATGCGTCTGTATTTTTTGAGTATTGACTACTTTATCTTTTTTGTTTGCAAAAACGAATATTAGAATAGCTACTACAATAATGATTATTATTGTCAATACGACCCATTTCTTTTTAGATTTTTTCTTCATTTGCCCTCCACTACCATCTATCTAATATTTTATCAGATTTTAGATAATTCAATTCTTGTTGCTTTTTTAAAAGTGTATAATATTTAGAATTCATGCTTAACTGTGCTTCGAGGTATTGTATTCTTGATTTATCAAGATCAAGAATATTTATCAGACCCATTTCAAAACGCTTTTGCGCAATTTCTAAGTGAGTTGTTGCTAATGCAAGCTTCTGCTTGTATATTTCATAGCTTTGTCGATAAATATTGAACTCATTAATTGATTGCTGGTATTTGACCTTTTGCTGGCTGGTAAGGTCTTTGTGGTTAATCTCTAACATCTTACTTTGCTTTTTTTGTACACTATGCGCTGACCCTTTATCTAAAAAGCTAAACAATGGGTATGAGAAATAGACGCCATAAGTATAAGAATCATCATACTCTTTTGGTTTAAAAATAGGGTTAGCCTCTTTATCAGTGACCCCAACCCTATAAGCATAACCAAAATAGATATTTGGGTAGAGCGATAATTGAGAGGAAGTGATATTTAGCTTGTTTTGTTTTAGCTTGTTTTCGCTGATCTTGATTGCATTATTATCAGTAAAATCGTTATCGATACTATCAGTATTTGATAGTTCAATATCTTCAAATTCATATCCTAAATCCTCGGTATTGAGCATTTGAAATAAGTCTTGCCTTTTTGAGTACAAAGTCTTCTCAAGCTCTAATAGATCGGTCATTGCGGTCAGTGTATCAATTTGGCTAGCTTGTAAATCATATATTGTCTTTTTATCGTTCAGATACTGTATATTTATTTGTTCATATATCTTTTTTTGCAAGAGGAAGTTTTCATTTAGGATATTTATATTCTTTTGAGTTTGGAGTATATCTATAAATAGATAAAATACATTCAAAGCTATCTCTTTTGTCTTATCTTCAAACTCGAGTTTGCTATTAGTTTTTTCAATTCGTGATTTTTTAAAATTAAAATAAGTTGGATCATTTAAATAAATGTTTTTTGAAATAGACAAAGAGGAATTATATTGCCGACCCATTGTCCCATCTTGTGCTGAGAGATTATAATCGGCATTTGGTAAGAAATCATAGATTGATGAATTATAGTTTTGATCTGTAATGTCTTGTTGAATTTGTTCAAGCTGCATACCATTTGAATTTTGTATTGCAATGCTTATTAAATCGACTAATTCATATTTCTCAGCAAACAGTGCATTTAGCCAGCCAACAGCTACTATGCACGCAATTATAAATATCTTTTTATGTGATTGATGCATTATATCTCCTTTTTTATAATAATATATGCATTTTTTATGCCATGGCTAATAATTAATTTAAGAAGTTCCAGCGTATTTGACCAGAAAACTGCATTAAGTTGATTTCTTCTGCTAAATAGCTTTCTTCATTAGTGATATTATGGGCTTTAATTGTAATGTCAAAAAGCTTTGTTATCTGTATTTTCGCAAAGATATCAGTAATTAAAGAACGTTCACTAATAGTTGTTTTTGTTATAATTTGATCTGCAAAATAGGTATCAACGCCAAGAGTTACATAGTTTTCTCTATGAAAATCTCTCTTAATTGCGATTTGAGTTTTATTTAAAAACCTTGGCTCATAGTGTAGGATATCGGTATTTTGGTATTCAAGTAATTGTCTTATATTCAATGC
>Ga0208195_1000185_pt1 | contig 88290 bp, 83 predicted proteins | sample AD_UKC077_MetaG_FD_184441 | JGI IMG/M metagenome (GOLD analysis project Ga0208195, IMG submission 184441) | Active sludge microbial communities of municipal wastewater-treating anaerobic digesters from USA - AD_UKC077_MetaG (SPAdes) (version 2) | ecosystem: Engineered > Bioreactor > Anaerobic >... | reverse complement strand
TATCTCCATTAATCCATTCCTCGTTTTGTTTTTCTAATCGCTTTTCTGCAAGTTCAAGTTCAAACTTCTTGTCGCTATAATCTTTCCCAAAATAGATAGCTAGGATGAACTTTGCGGCGCTGATATCTGGCAAATGTTCTTTGGTGTGTTTGATGATCCGCTTTCGTGTGCCTCGAGGTGTTTCTTCGATATATTGGTCTTCATCGATGGTCTTTCCTCCGTTCGCGCGTTTAATGATGTTAGCGATCATGGAATCCCTTAAAAGGTTCTTACCGCTTTCAAAGGCAAGGCTTACATCACTTCTCTCACTCTTCATTTTTTGGAATGTTCTTAGAGCGATGTTGAGACTTTCAGCGATTGATTCTTCGCTTATTCCGACGCTCGCTAGTTTCTTAATTAATTCTAATTTGTCCTTTACGACACCTCTAGACTTCCATTCCAGATAGATATTCTTTCTCATGTAGTTCAACTCCTAACGATAAGTTGAATACTACGAATTTTCGCAAGGGAATAACTTCCCATAGGCATGGCCAGTATTCTATGCAGAAAAAAACCACGATTTTTCCTTTCGTGGTTAGTTTATTATCGAATGACTGTCGTTCTAATGGTCAAACTGAAGACTAGTTAATCTTGGTTGTATTAATATGCCAATCTATTTATTGCCGTTCACATAAGTTTTCTCGTGTTATCGCCTTACTGCTTTTATTTTCCTATCAGCCACCATTAGGTAACTTACGTTTTCCGTCATTTTCTTACTGGTGTAGCCGTTCACTAGCATTAATGACAATCAATAAACAATTATCGGACAATATGAGTTTGGAATTTTTTAGTGAACAATATTTATATATTGATCTGCTGCCCAATTGGGTGGCTATCCGTTTCTTCATCATCACGCTTTCTAATAGACTTAATGCTACAGTTAAAGTTCATCAGTTTCAGTCTATCCCTGATACTGCAAAATGAGATTTTGCTGAAAAAGGGTATGTTTGGCAAATTTTCATTCTCTTTTGAGATAATTCCGTACACGACTTCGTACTGATTAGACGGTTCTAGTTTATACTCTGCATCCTCGGTTATTTTTCCGATCACTTGATTTGACTCCTGTAAATAGGAGAAATCACCTTTCTTTAATAAAGTTGCTGAAACTAATCCTTGATTAAATAGGTGGCTAAGAACGCTTGATCCTGCATATTTTTTTACATGAATCATTTGACGTCCTTTTGAAAGAACATCGCAAATTTCTATTGGATTGTGGTTTTTTCCCATCCTTACCAATTTCTTATCCAGACAAACGAACTCATCAACATCAGAATTTGCAAGGGATAAATTGTAGTCTTCTTCTTTCTGTCCTTTTTGGTATTCTACAAAATTTATATCGCTGACAACCGACAGATTATACTGCTCTTCAATTCTCTTGGCGTAATCATTATCGATTGCATACCATTTACCACTATTCAAGCAATATGCGTGTCCGCTGTAGCTGAGTTCACCATATAAACATTTATACGCACTCCATGTGGTATATTCCTGGTCGTTTAAATCTACAAGATGGATTTGCTTATTTTTTAGTTGGTCCGAAGAGGTCAATGAATCCCGAAGTGAAGCAATAACATTTTCAATGTCAATATCATCAAAAATCTCATCTCTGATTCCGCTTACTCTAAACCCTTTGACATTGTCCCAATCAATTATTTCTGGTACTGCCATCCAAAAATCATCATTCTTGAGATTCAAGATTCGAATGAGCTCTTGATCGAGCAATTTGATGAGATTCTTATCTTTAACAATTTTCACTTGGTCAATCCACTCAAATGACTTGAGATAATCTTTGCTTAGGTAGCACTTATACACTTCGTTTAGAAATGGAATTACATTAGTAATATCGACTGGATGTTTTACTAGAAGCAAATCCGAGCCTGTAACGGTTCCTTCAACGAATTTATCTTTTTCAACTTTACCGGTTACTCGACTAACTAGATCCGTGTCAATATCTATCTCGAATTCGTCGATAGTTGATTGTTTCGGCATCTGCTCTATTGTATTTTTCTGACTCCCACCTATAACAGTCTTGGATATGTTCCTAATATTTTTTTCTCCGATTAGATTGAGTGCAATCTTTAAACCGAATCGATCTTCCACAACGGTGTCTTTCAGTAGAGAGCCTCCCCGACCAAATACTAGTGCAAAAATTCTTTCTTCGTTATCTCCAACTTGAGTCCGAATTAAGAGAGTCGCTTTTGATGATGAGTTATAAAGTTTGTCCTGAAGATTGGTGTCATTAAGAAAAAACGATTCTAACCAAGAAGGAGGATAAATATTAGAGTTCAAGAAGAAAACAGTTCCAACGTCGTGAATCTCAAAAGAATTAGGTTTTGATATATCATCTTGGATGATGCCCTCGAAATCGTGAAAGTCGTTTTTAATCAAAAAGATGCTTAATGAATTATTATTTGCCATTGGTTTCCCTCCCCTATAAGTCTTCTCTTATTAATTTTAATAAATTAATGATATATCAAATTTGAAAAATTCGTTATTTGTCAATGTGCAGGTTAAAAGAAATCATAAATTTTAAAGAATCTTCTCGCACTCATCGATATTTTGTTGTTTTTCAATGGAGTCTTATGTTGAATGTCGAAAACATTTTCACTTATTTCTAAAAAATATATGAGGATTAAGTTTTAGTGACAATAATAATTGTCAGCAAACATAATACGCACAGATAAACTATACTTATTTTATCTTGTTTTAGTACCTGATTTTAGTTATAGTGAATACGATTAAATTACGTCTTATAAGTTTAGGAGTTATATATGGAACAAGAAATAGGATACGCTCTCGACTTAGAGGAATCAAAATTATTTGATTTGTTTAACAACTTAAATAAAGATATTTCTCACCATTCATCAAAAGATGATATCTGCACACCAATGGAATGCGTAAAATTGATGGTAGAATATATTCCTAGTTTTTTTTGGAACAAACCTGTGATTAAGGTCCTAGATCCTTGTTCTGGGAATGGAAACTTCGGCGCTTATCTCACCAGAAAAACACATCCAGACAATATATGGTATAACGACATTAACGAAAAAAGATTAGAAAATTGTAGAAAAATATTGAATCCAACCCACATCAGTAAAGAAGACTTTTTTAATATATCAAAATTTTTTGATGAAGGGTGGGATCTGATCATTGGCAACCCTCCATACTCTGGGGGTGGTAATAAAAACAGATCGCTTGCCAACGATTTTATAGAACACTCAATCGACCTTTTAAATGATTGTGGATATTTGTGTTTTATTACACCGAACAATTTTATGACCTATAATAACAACAATACTACTCTTAAAAAACTACTTAACAATGGGTCATTTGTTGTCATTGATAACGATGCAAAAAAATACTTTCCCAAAGTAGGATCGTCGTTCACAATTTTTTTATGGCAAAAATCTGTTTTTAACAACAAAACCTTAATAAAAAACACTTTTTTAAAAAGGGATTTTCAAACAGACGTGATAATTCCCAAAAACGCCAAATTTATTCCGTTATACATTTCAAATACAGTGTTTTCAATTTTTTCAAAAATAATTAAAGCAGAACGTAATGCTTTTGATTACAGATGCGATTTGCATAATTTTACCCAAAAGGCAAAACTAAGTGATATAGAAGACGCTATTTTCAGGTTTAAAACCATTCACACAGCCAAGAAAACACGCTACGCAAATATCAAACAAGACATTTTCGACAAATGGGTTATTATTATTCCTCTATCTACATATTATGTTCCATATATCGTTACTAATTCTAACGTGACTCAATCGGTCGGATACATTGCTTTTGATACTAAGCAAATGGCTGAAGACTATTTACGAATTATTACTAAACCTGAATATAAGCTTGCTGTACACTTGACTAGGTATGGCAATTTTAACAACATAAAAATTCTGCGACATCTTGATTTTGAAGGAAATCATGATTTTGATGATAATGAATTGGTCACAATCCAAGAGTTGTCAAAATTAATCAAATACTAGTAATTATTCTTCTGTGGCATTAGTTTGAACATTGGCTAGTGGTTTTTTACCAAATTGTTTCATGAATTCCTTAACAATTATATCCTCTACTGCCAAAGATTTTGGTGTAGCAAATGGCACAGATTTTATGCCATGCCATTCATAAGAAATGACATCATGACAGTCATAAATATACAATTTGAATGTTAATCTTGTTGTAACAAATGATTGAAGAATTTTGATATTAGTTGTTGAAGCTGTTCGCCAATTATATACAACTCCACAATTGTAAGATCCCAGTCTTAATTTAAAAGGCGTCCTCGTTTGACCAAACTTGATTATGTATTCTACTCCATTAATAGGACAGGTCATCATATACGCAACGCCCATTGATTTTTCAAAAACATCTTTACTTTCTTCACTAACAAAATTTAAAGCTTGGATTTTTTCATTAGTTCTTTTTCCACCCTTTAAAACCATTGGTTGTGCCTTTAATTCACAGCAATAAGAAAAATCATTTTTCCCGATAAACGAAAAAGAATCCAATGTTGGTTGTTTTAATATTTCTTTTTCAGTAAAGGGCTTATCATTTTTGTTAGTCCCTTTGAACAATTGCTCAATGGCTAAGATATAATCTTCGCCCTTTTTTGATTCATAATAACCATTAATATTATAATCACACAAAACTTTTAACTCATCATTTGACATTTTTGACATTGCTTCTTTCTCCCTAATTTTCTTTTATGATAACACAAATAACTCTAGTATAAGATAAAGAATTAAGCCCCTTAGACCTCACATCAATTTACTCCTTCCATCTGTTCGTGTTTTCCTTTTTCTCGCTGAATTCGTATCGGGCATTCTCCATCGCAGTTAGAAAGTATCCAAATTTGTTTATCACAACCACTTCTTCTACATACTTACTCGTCAATCGTTCTTTGTACTTGTGAACGAAGTATTGTACATATAACTTGAAATCATCAAATTCATATCCGTTTTCGCCAATGAATTTTTCAAAATAGCGATCGTATCTAAAATACTGTCTTTTATCTTTTATGGTTAAATAACCAGAGTTTATTAGATAGCGAGTTAAGACATGGTGCTTTTCAAAAGCAATTTTGTCCTCTAACTCGCTAATTCTATCTAATTTATCCAATAAATCTATTTTATCTAATATATCCTTTGTTATCTCTTTGTTATATATATCTTTATTATTGGGTACATTTTCTGTACACCCCCCCTGTACACTTTCTGTACCACCCCCGTCCATTTTCTGTACTGGTAGTACATTTTCTGAACGGGTATAAATGTTAGGGATTATTCCATATTCAACGAGACGAATATTACCTTCGTATCGTTCGATTTTCTTCACTAGATTCATATCGATAAGTTTGTTGATGATGTCAAAGACTGATGTTCTTGATTTCAAGGATAATCTTCGCTTGATATAGTCGATGGATGCAAAAAGAGTTCCCTGGTTATCTTGGGAATAGGAATAAATAAGAGCGTACATTCGTAGCTCGTTGCCTTTTAGTCCTAGCTTCGTCATCCAGTAGAACTCGATGAGAAAGTGATGATCACTGATTTCTTGTTTCTTATTTTTCATCTTGTACTCCAAATAACGCTCTAAACATGGTTTTAAGGACGCTTACGACGACGGAATTACCCGCTAGGCGATATAATCCCGTTTCACTGATTTTGCCGTCTAAGCGCATGAAATCGTAGCTACTCCACCCCATGAGTCGAAAGCATTCTTTTGGTGTAAGTCGACGAATGGCCACGAGTTTATCTTCATCTTCTACCACCACTCCAATATCCGCTGCACTCGTCTTAAGAGTTGGAATTGAATCAATCTGAACGACGCCTCGTTTTTGATGGGGACGGTTGATATAAATACCATCGCCCACTTTGGCTTTCTTAAGCCCTGCTTTTGTCGCTTCCGGGACAAGGATGAAATTATCAAATGATGAATTGCCGTTTCCGGTGGTTAAGGTATAGGCATACTTAGCATCACTTCTATGTGGTCGAAACCTAGCACCACGGACGAAACCATTGCGGTCTTTCATGTCTGTGTAGTAAAGGAAGTTTTCCGGGCTTACAAAGTATTTGTCATCGACGTCTTCATCAAGGTAATCAGCTAGTTTCTTGGTTGGTTTCATCTTCTTTGGGAAGACATAGGGTTCGTCACCGATGATAGAAACCATAAAGAGCCGCTTCCGATTCTGAGCGACTCCGTAATCTTTAGCGTTTAACACCTGGTAATAGTTCTTGTATCCCAACCCCTCAAGGAACTTCATCCACTCCTTGAAGTGTTCGATGTATGTCTTTCCCACTAGCGTCGGAACATTTTCCAAGATGAGATATTTCGGAAGATGATCACAAGCTAGTAGCAGTCGCTCGATTTCCCATAGTAGCGATGACGATGTTTTCGAATCACGATCCATTCCTTTCATGCGACCGGCAATCGATATATCCGTGCATGGGAATGAGTAGCACCACAAATCAGCTTCGGGAGTCTTTTTGATTTTTCTTACATCACCAAGTAATTTGGTTTTTCCATGGAGTATCTGATAGGCCTTGATGGCATCTTGATCGATTTCAGAAATACCCACTACTTCGTGGGCAATATCCAGTTCTTTTAGGGCTTGGTGATATGCGCCTATGCCTGAAAAAAACTCTATTATTTTGAGCATATTTTCTCCTTAACTACACCAGTGAACGGCTATTGATTTTCGTTTTCTCAATTTTTCCGTATATCGACTTAATGACGACGAGCATTTTCCGTCAGTTTCTTAATGGTGTTGCCGTTCACTAGCGTTATGTGTTTTTTTATGTATTTTTTGTCTTATGTTTTTTAGTAGTGTTCTCGGCACTTAAATTATCTTGGAATTCCTGGAGTGATTCTTTTGTCACTCGATATGAATTTCCAAGCTTGAAGGCTTTGAGTTTTCCACTCGCAATGTAGTTCCACACTGTGCGGTTTGACACCATAAGGTATTCTGCTATTTCAGCAAGCGTGTAGGTTCTTCCAAGTTCGCTCATTTAATACCACCTCCGTATTTCTTATCAATCAATGACTCAATAAGTTGAATGCCTTTTTGTAGCACCAACACATTAGTGACTACTTGGCTTTTGGTAAGCTTTGCTTCACTGGTCACGATGATGCGAAAATAATTCTCTTTGACGAAGTGCGGCTTCGGTTGATCGTTATCATCAAAGACACCGGCAAGGCGAAGAATCTCGCTAATCGCACTCGGCGAAGGCGGTTTAGCATACTTGAGTTTGGTCGATATGTTAACAAAGTTAACTGGATTGATTCTCGACCCGAAGATTGACTTAATCGTCTTGATATATGGCTCGTAGGTACGTTCTTTAGCTTCGAGAACTTCAACCTTTGATTTAAGAATGTTGCGTTCTTGGATGAATCGTTCCCTGTCTTCCATTGATTCGAGATCATTAGGGGTTAGATTATCTTCATTGTGTTCACGGTCAAATTTGTGTTTCAAAACCTGGGTAAAGAACTTCAACCCTTCTCCCGAACGGTCAAGTTCGGATAGATTTTTAAACACTTCAAAATCAATTAGGTCGACACGTTTATCTTGTCCATCGATGTTGGCGATGATTCGCTCGGTAACCACTAGATCCTTTACTTTTGGATCATCATGTTTGAGTTTGAATCGTTTCAATACTTCATGAAGGCTAAGAAATAACTCACCTTCAATGACTGCGACTAGAACTTTCGGGAAATCTTTTAGATACAGATAGTAGACTGAACGTTTAGTCATTTGTTTTCTTGTCCTTTCTTTGACTTGAATAGGGCATCGGAAACGAGTTGATTCGTATTCGAGCCGAGACCTTCCACCATATGCGAATATATTTGCGTTGTGGAAATGTTCTTGTGACGCAGTGCCTCCTGAGTCTGGAGAATGCTCGCTCCTTTTAAAAGGGCTGTCGTCGCAAACGTATGACGCAGTGAGTGGACACTGTAGGCCCGGGAATTGTAACCAATAGAAATCAATAAATCTTTGATTTGAGTTCTTATCATTTTTGTCGATAATCGCCTTCTAATTCCGTTCTTCGGTTTTGTTAAGAATAAGGGTGTGCCACGGTCGTCATCTTCAATTGAATTCGTGTCAATCATTGCTAGATACTCTTGGATAGCGCTATATGTCTCCTCCGAGAGTTTCACGAATTCAGCTTTTGAATCTCTTCCTTTTCCTTGGATGTGAAGCACTGCTTCGCCTTGGACATTATCGATGTCATCGTTGTTCGCTCTTTCGGCTTCAATACTTCGAATTCCGGTGGTTAGGAAAAGAACAGCGAGGGCATAATCTCGCTTTCCAATCTCGTTTACAGCTTTCTTCTTTGCCTTGTTAAGTAGTTTGATCGAGTCTTTGATGGATAGCGGCATTCGCTTAAATGTCGTTTCCACTTTGCATCCGCGGACTTGATAACTGATGTCATCGTAAACACCTATGAACTTAAGATGTTTAAAAAATCCCCGTAGCACAACGATGTATTTTTGCACCGATGCACTCCCAAGATGCTTGAGACTAAATTCTTTAAAAGCGAGGACGTCATTCCTTGTTGGCTCAAGAACTTGTCGCTTTTCTAGAAACTTAGCAAAGCTATAAAGGATATTTTTGTATCCGATTTTGGTGTTTTCTTTTAAGTCTATATAACTTAAGTAGTTCGTAATCTCGTCGTTAATGTTCATATTTTTCAATCTCGTTTCTACCAACTAGGTACCAAGGTTCACTTGTGTACCCGAGTTCTATTCGACGCAATTGGTATTCCGCTTCACGCACGACGAGTTCCTGGACACTCACTTTGAGTTCTGAAGCTAGGCGAACATAAAGCAAGGCACTCATGCGATGTCCCCTTTCGCCAGATTCGAGTTGATAATAGTTTTTCTTATCGAGGTAAATGCGATCTGCCAAAATGTCAGTTGTTAATCCGGCTTTGTACTTTAAATCAATAAGATACGTGCGCATCAAAGCTCTCTTCTTGTTCTGATGGGGTGCATCTTTGTTTCTTGTTTCTTCCATTCATCTCTCCTTTTGCACTAATTCTATCGAGAGATATTGAAGGGAAAATTACAAAACATGTACTTTATTTATTTGTAATACTGAATAAGACATTTTGACATTAAATCGGTATTTATCCGTTTGCCTGTGCTATAATCAATTTGTGGTTATATTATTAAATATTACACTAAAAGGGATAAAAATATGGAAAAGAATGATGAATATGGTGCTAATTTGCTAATAAACATTGGCGAAAAATTGAAATATCTTCGCAAACACTATGCTGTTCAAGTGGATCGTCTTACTGAAGCATTGGGCGTATCCCGCAATCAGTACTACCTCTATGAACAAGGAGTGAGTTCAATCAGTGTTGTCGGTCTGAAGCGAATGGCGGATTTCTATCATGTTAGTTTGGAATTCATGACAAATAATCATCTACCCGAACTAGGGTGTTCGACCTTCTTCCACTGCTATGCCGCTGACGCTCTTGATGAGTTAGTTAAAACCAAAGAGGTATACATCTCTAATCGCAACGACTCACTGCTTATAATCAAGGGTAAAGACAAGTTCATGTTATTTGAAACGATGCAAAACTGCCCGACCAGTAACGGCGTTTATTTCTTTGAAATGAATGGTGCCAAGAAAGTGGCTGAATTGTTGTTTGTCGGCGATCCGTCAGATAAAAACGGAATCGTGCTTGTTTTGTTTAATAAGGATAGCGAACTGGCCCATAATGTCCGCGGCCTAGCCCTTGGCGATAAGCTCGCGAAAATCGATGATATCCTCAACGAAGACGCCGCAGCTAAGTTCGATACTGAAAAAGAAGGCGACGCCATCGACTACGGGCTATTTGCCATGTCCTTCCTCGAAGGGGCCAACAGCGTCGACACGACGAAGACGGCTTTCGTCTCCCCGCAAGATTACTATTTATACGAAATCACTCAATTCGATAATGGTTCCGAAATCGTTAACTACCTCGACCTAGCGGTCGGAGCGAGCTCACGAGGTGTCGTCGACAATAATTTCCTCGACGATTACGGACACGCTTTGCTCATCAGCGAAATTGTCGCCGGCCAGCTAAATGGTGTGTTACAAACTAGATACGATTATTTAGATGCTAATTCAATCCCTTATACTCCAGTTGATTTATACGACAGCATCTACGATCAACTTAACGCAACTGAGCGCGTTGGTCTCACCGGAGCGGTCAGAGCCCTTTATTACTCACTCAATAGTCTCCTTGTCCCTGATACCGAGATGACTGAAGTCGAGATCATGACGGCTTTTGAAAGCATGCTCGATTCAGAAATCGCCAAAATCTTTTATCTCGCCGATATTTACCCATGCTTGAACGGCAATATCTTTGCCGGTGGCCGCGGCTTGGCCGTCAATCCGAATCCGACGACTTTGACCGATTGGCAAAATATCGCCCAAGCGTTGATCGACGACCGCGATTATTAGTAAGATGCGGACGATCCTCGATTCATATTCTTCATCCCTTATCATAGATAAGTCACGCTTTATCAGCGTGACTTTTCATGTTCAAAATGCCTTCGAAGTCGAAGCCTTTCTCAAAGCTGTTCGCAAGCAATACCCCAAAGCTAAGCACTATTGCTATGCCTATGTCATCGGGCAGGAAGAAAAAGGCTTTGATGACGGCGAGCCTTCAAAGACGGCCGGTCGTCCCCTTCTCGAACTGCTCAAGCGCGGCGGATATGATGAAACTTTAATCGTCGTCATTCGCTATTTCGGAGGCACGCTCTTAGGAGCCTCGCGGTTGCTAAGAACTTATGTCAACATCGCCAACGCAACCTTAAGTTCGGCGGAGAAGTATCGAATCGCCAAGCTTTTTGCCTATCGACTTGACATTTCTTATGGCGACTATGAGCCCTTGCTTAACGAAGCAAAAAAGCGCTCTTACATCTTGGAAAATGCCATCTTTAGCGATACCATTAAGATTAAGCTTCTAAGCGAGGAAAACGCTGAAGAATTTTTACGGCAATTCTTGCAAGGAAACGGTAAAATCGACCTTCTCGTGCCAGAAAAGCGTTATTTAAAGGAGATTGAAAATGATTGAAGCAAGTGAGTATACGCAAAGAAGGGACCGCCTTTTCGATTTAATCGAAGACGACTCTTTTGTCGTCGTTTACGCCGGGGTCGGTCGCAAGATGTCCAACGACCATTTCGCATATACGGTGAATCGCAATTTCTACTATCTGACCGGTATCGATCAAGAAAACTCGGTCGTTATGCTCGTCAAATCGTGCGGTGAAAGAAGAACCTACTTATTCATTGATGAATACGATGAGCGCAAGGAGAAGTGGACCGGTGTTCGGTTGACGATTGAACAAGCCCGTAATCTAAGTGGGATAAGCAATGTCCTTTTTACTAATTCATTTGGCGCAAAACTCGATTCAGCCTTGAGCGAAGACGGCGATCTAGGTCAGCTTTCGACATTATATCTCGACCTTGAAACTGAGTTAAAAATTAAAGACTCATATACGACTCGCGATCTTCGCGACGAATTAAAATTAAAGCGCGAAGATGTGAACTTTGAGGATGTCCATCCTTTGATCACATCGATGCGGATGGTTAAATCCGCCGCCGAAATCAACTTGATGCGCGAGGCGATTAAGACGACTGATTTGGGTATTAAGAATATCCTGTTGAATTTGCGTCCGGGCCTCTATGAATACAATGTCCGCAACACCTTTGAATACGCGATTGGCGAAGATAATGCCAGCATCGCCTTTGATACGATTGTCGCCGGTGGGAAAAACGCCGTCATCCTCCACTATCCTAATCCTAGCGAATTGCTCAACAATGGCGATCTAGTGCTTCTCGATTTAGGGGCGAAAAAACAGTATTATAGCGCTGATATCTCACGGACTTTTCCCATCAATGGCAAATTTCTACCAAAACAAAAAATTCTTTATGAAATTGTTTTGGGGTGTAACAAAGCCGTCATTAATTTTGCCCGTCCTGGCTTGACGCTAAAAGAGCTGCAAAAGTTCGCTACCGATTATCTAGCCGCGGAGTGCGCCCTAAAGGGATTTATCAAAGATAAAGATGATATTGTCGGCGTCTATTATCACGGTGTCTCCCATCACCTCGGCCTCGATATCCACGATGTCGCCGATCACGACCGTCCTCTTGAACCAGGCATGGTCATCACGGTTGAACCAGGCCTTTATTTTCGATCGTTAAAAATAGGCATTCGCATCGAAGACGATGTGCTGATTACCGAAACTGGATGCGAGAACCTATCAAAAGATATTCTTAAAGAAGTCGCCGATATCGAAAAAATTATGGCGACCAAATAACCGATACAACATTTTAGTCGTAAAAAAGTGGGATCGATTCCCACTTTTGTATTACATATAGGTCGAAATCAGTTAACTAAAAATAGTCAAATATTAGTGTAGTGAACTCCGCTTTTTGTTTCGCAACAAAAGCGCAGCACAAACCGATGTCCCCGAGAAGATTGTAATAATGGCAATGATAACCATCAAATCATTTTCTTTTGAAATGTGATTTGTGACCTCGGTAGGAATCATCTTTGCTCCAGATCCATCAGTGACGAAATTAGCCATTCCATATTTTTGAACTATATATTCGTACCGTGCCTTGGCGTTAGCGATGGTCGCATCGCTCTCGGCATTTTCGACAAAGATATCTTTGGCTTCAATGACCATATAGCCATATTCATCGGCGAGATTCGTCCAATATGAGGAGAAATCTCCGGTCATCGCTAAGCAAGTCGGTCCTGTTGTATTCAAGAAATATTGGGCCCAAGCAATCGCTTGTTCGGAAGCGGTGACATCACCTGATGAGCCCCCGCCAGTGAACGAATGAGCACCAAGATAAGAGAAAGTATCAGAAGAATATGAATCCCATTCTGAAGAACTATAAGTTGTCGTCGGTGAACTAACGGATGATTTTCTCACTAAGGTCACATTTTCAGCAAATATGGTCGATGAGCCTATTGTGCCGACAACATCAATGTTACTTCCGCTTTTTTGAAGAGCGACTGCATCATTTCCATTGTGCGATAGCGATCCGCTCGACGAATCAGCCAAGGCAAGCAATGCGGTCGTTGAACTTGAATGTGCGAGAACATAAGTCGCATTATTCTCGAGGGTTCCAGACAAGCTTATCGTATTGTTTGGTGTTGTAGCGCCATTGGCGAAAACTAAGATCTTGTAAGATGCTAAACTAATGCTTCCACCCGTCCCATTAAATATTTCGATGGCTTTATTGTTACTGCTTCCCTCGACGTACTCAGAGATGAATAAATCGGTCGCCGATCCACCCGAACCGCTGGAGACACTCGCGCCGTTATTTGTTACATTAACAAGATATGTAGTTGTTTTGCCTTCGTAGGAAATAGTGGCGGTTTGCTGGCCTAATTCATCCGTATTGATACCGGAAACGGAAAAACCTGAGGAAATATCTTGGGTCGTCGTGTCGCTATATGTGGCAGTTATGACCAGGCCGGTGCTGTTAAACAGACTGCCGAGAGCAAATATTGTTTCTGTTGCAGGTGTTTTAATTGTGATGCTTGAAACTGACACACTAGATACAGTAATGGAACAAGTCGCCTTCACGTTTGTGTTAATGGTTGATGTTGCCGTAATCGTCGCGTTTCCTGCTGAAACGCCAGTTACCACGCCATTAGATACTGTGGCGACGCTCGTGTTGTTTGAAGACCAAGTCACGGAATTGCTTGTTCCTGCCGGAGAAGCGGTCACGGTTAAAGAGGTTGTTTTTCCAACATTAATGTTGGTTGAACTCGGAGAAATTGATAATGAAGACGGTGCGGTACTTGTTCCCCATATCAAATCAGCATACTCAGGATGATCAATAAAAGGATTACGATTTCCTTGATAAACCGCCACCTGATCGTTGCGATTTGTTTCCAAAACATCAACAGGATCAAGCTCGTTCCAATCAAGAAGTAAATCCCAAGCTTCGGCAGCATTTGCGCCAGCAATGACATTTGTGATGGGCAATGTCGTAGTTCTTGGTTCAACTGTCGTTCCGTTTCCAAGGGCCTGCGAACTATTGTAATGAACATACATATACATAATAATTCGCGCAGTATCGCCTTTGACATCATCGTGCGGTTCAAAAATAGTACTAGTGTATTTACTGACTAGATTTCCTGATCCATATGTGATGGTGCTATAAGATGAACCAACATTACCAAATTCTTTGCTTGATCGAGTATTATTAATATTCTTTATTGTTGGGCGTATATGATGCATATCTGCCCCGGCATTCGATGTACCGTATAAGTCATTTGATAGACTTTGTGGCCAAACGTGCTCGCGGTCATAAACGCTTAAACTCCAATTGCTAGAAATTGAAGCATGGGCATAAAAAGTAATAATATTACTTGAATTATCGGGGTCGCGGTCGGTATAAGCTTGGTATCCGTTCGAACCACTATCGTTATATACAGTATAGTTTTGATGAGTATTAATCATTAAATCATGGAGACCAAATAATAAAGAATTTCCAGTTACCCGCTAACGCTATTGTAGTAAGTAGAAGAATTTGTTGTGTAGTTTCCAACAGAGGCTTGGACTTCATAAGTCTGCTTATTGTTGGCGAGAGCACCTAAGGGTAAAGCGATAGAAAGCGTGATACCAAGAATGATGGCTGATAAATTATTAAATGTGTTATGTGCTGGCTTTGATAATCTCATGAATTTTTCCTTGAATTTGAATGATGGGCACCTCTAAAAACGTCAAATTTCCTTTAGCATATCATACCCCCCCGAAAAATCAAGGGGATTTTGCAAAAAAATGTATGAATTTATCGTAGAATCATCAAAATAATCCAGTCAGCATGAAACGAAAGGATCTATTCATACTAGCCCGCCATGTCGGCGACTATGTCGAAAGCATTCCTGGTCGCTTTATTGAGCAGTAGTCTTCAGTTTGACCCTCTTATTACGCACGTTCATAAAATAGAATGAACCTGGCTCAAGATTAGATAAGTCATTCCTTGTTCTTTAAAGGAGCAACGAATGAATCCAGATGTTCAAAACAAATTAATTCGACACATTTTAACCCTTCTTTTTGTGAAGGGTTTTTTAAGTATTGGAGAATATCTTCAAATGCGCGATTTAATTATCGGTAATCAAATATTTAAGTTATAAAACAAACAAGCGAGTATTATTACTCGTTTACGAAAGGAGTAATTCAAGACATGACAAAAACTATCGAAGTGATTATGCCGAATAAAATTGACACTTCACTTACAAAAACCAACAAGACGAAATTACGGGTAGCGGCTTATGCTCGTGTATCGACTGATGAAGATGATCAGGTGAATTCGTTTAAATCTCAGATTGACGAATACACCGAACGCATCACTTCTAATCCCGACTGGGAATTCATCGGCATGTTTGCGGATAAAGGAATCACTGGTACACAAACCAAGAAACGGCCAGAGTTCATGAGAATGGTTGAATTAGGAATGGATCATAAAATTGACTTAATTCTCGTCAAATCTATTTCTCGTTTTGCACGTAATACGGTCGATGTTCTCACTACTGTTAGAGAGCTGAGAAACCGGGGCTGCATCATTTTCTTTGAAAAGGAAAATATCCGTAGTGATGATACCAAGATTGACTTCGTGCTAACTGTTCTATCTAGTGTTGCCCAAGAGGAAAGTCGTTCTATATCGACGAATGTCAAGTGGAGCATCGAAAAGAAATTTAAGAATGGCATTGCGCACTTAACTAGGATTTATGGTTATCGTAAGGGCGAAAACGGGGAGATGATTATCGAAGAAAGCGAAGCAATTGTTATTCGCCTTATCTTCTCTTTATTCATCGAAGGCTATAACATCAACGATATTGTCAAAATTCTAAATGACCGAAAAATACCAACGCTTAAGGGAAAGTCCTGGTTATACTCCACGGTTCGTGCGTTTCTTAGTAATGAGAAATACATGGGCGATGCCATGTTGCAAAAAACTTGCACCATTGATTATCTAACTCACAAGCAAGTTAAAAACGATAATATCGAACCGAAGTATTATGTGACTAATCACCATGAAGGCATCATCAAAAGGGACGAATACGAGACCGTCCAATCGATGCTAAAGACTCGTCGTCCAAATCAAATAACAAAGTATCCGTTAACTAACATGACTTACTGCAACAAGTGTCATCGAAAACTTCATCGCCATTTAATCAATCATAATCGGCCAAGTGAATATGTTGTTTTAAACTGCAACCACAATCCTACTATATCTATTGACTGTTCATGTCCTCGAATCTCGTATGATCTAGTATTGGGCGCCATTAAGGATTCCATTCATGAGTTGCTTAATCATAAAGACGTTCTCGATGAACTTAGATCCATGCTTTTATCAGTGTCTGAACGCGATGATACTTCATCTTTGCATAGCAAACGCCTTCGCCTAAATGCTTTAATCGCCGCCAAAGCAAATGGGCTAAATGAGAAGATTATTTCCGAAGAAAAGGCATTGCGAAAAGAAATCGAGAAGTTAGAAAATAAGGTAAGTTTTTCGGTTCGTAGCAACAACCTTTTGCAAGTTATTGATTCAGTCATTTCCGACCAAGACTTCGTGAATGATTCCTTATTAATAAAATCATTTTATAAGTTGGCGATAGTTAGTCCTGAGGAACTGGTTTTTGTGATATCTGGTAGCAAGGATACCGAAGAGCTATCTCGTTGCATCGATGAGTTAAGCACTATTCCGTCCTTGTTTTCAAAGTTGTACATCGATTACGATCAGCAAAAAGGTATTAAGTATAGGGTGGTTTATCATGTCTAGTGTCAGTGTCATTCCTGTTGATATTGGGACTGTTGTTCGCAAAGCTAGAGTCGCTATTTACGCTCGTGTTTCAACAAATAATGAGGAGCAAGAAACCAGTTACGAGCTCCAAGTCAACGAACTTATTAAGTCGATAGAGGCAAATCCGAGTTATGAGCTCACATGTGTCTTTGCCGATAAAGAAAGTGGGATGGATACAAAGAATCGTTCTTCGTTTAATAGCATGATGGAACTGGCTCGTAAAGGTGGTATTGATATCATCTACACAAAGTCTGTGTCTAGGTTTGGTCGTAACGCAATTGAAGTTCCCGAAATTATCCGGGAGCTTCGGGGTCTAGGTGTTAGTGTTTTCTTTGAAAAGGAAAACATCTCAACTCGTGACTTTGCTGATGAGTTTCTTCTTAACATTCTTTCCGGGGTTGCTGAGGAAGAATCACGGCAAATCTCAAGTAATCTTCGTTGGACCTTCAAGACAAAGATGAGCAAGGGACTAAACACTACAGTTCGAATTTATGGCTATAAAATAGTTGATGGCAATTTCATCATTGTTCCTGAAGAAGCAAATATTATTAAGCAAATATTCGACTGGTACATTAAGAAAGTTTCTTATGCACGGATGATTCATTTGTTGCACGAACTTGGTGTGAAGTCACCAAAAGGGAATGAGTTCTGGTCTCATAGCGTATTAGAAAGTATTTTGCTTAATGAAAAGTATTGTGGAGATTCACTGCTAGGTCGAGGGAGAGAACTGGCCAGAACTAATAAATGTCTCTTCTACGATGATCCTACTAAATACCTAGTCCGTAACAATCATGAAGGTATCATCACTCGTGATATGTTTGACTTTGTTCAAACCGAACGTAAAAAACGTACAAAGTATCGTCGTACTAATGTTAGTCAGTCATTAAAACCAGAATCAAAGTTCTTTTACTCAATGGATGTCGAGAAACACTTTGTTTACAAGATAGAGCGTCCAAAAGGCAAATACACTATCCCAGTACTTCTTTGCGTTAAGAACGATGTTCGGAAAATGTTTCAATATAAGTATGTTGTTGAAGGCATTTCATCAGCTTGTAATGCTTTGCTTAAGAATTTCAAATCAATCACCCACTACTACAGTGCGACCAAAGCAAATACTCTTAAATCGATTGAAAACGAGCTCACGGTGCTTCAAACAGAACTCGATGGGACAACGGACGCGGAAGTGAAATTAAACATCTACAATCGCATATCTGCATTAAAAAATAATCAGTTAACATTTGAGAACATTGAAGACACACTTCGAAAATTGAAACTCTCATTAGTCTCGTTGGGCGAAGGTTACGACATCGAAATTGTGAAGACCATCTTCTCCCAAGTCTATATCAAAGATAACCAGTTCTATCTAATCTTTAATCCCACTAGTTCACCGATTGATCTATCCAACAACTTGAACATTCTTCTTAGTGTAAAAGTATCTTCAATCGTGAACTATAAAGCATCGGAACTTGAATTCTATATCGTATTAGTGTAGGTTCGCTATCTTACAATGAGCGATTTATGACCAAAGAAAAATAGGTTCGCTATCTTACAATGAGAAATAATCGATTTTCAAGAAACGCTATTCATTAACCGTTAGGTAACTGACCCCGTAATCAAAATAAACAAAAAACGACCGATTTAGGTCGTTTTTGCTTACAATTCGCTGTTTTTTTGCGAGTAATTAAAGACAAGTTTGGCAGGGGTGACAAGAATCGAACTCGCATCAGCGGTTTTGGAGACCGTTGCACTGCCATTGTGCTACACCCCTATTAAATGCACCTTAATACTATAAACTACGTGCTATTTCGCTGACAAGAGACATATTCACTTTTCCAGCGTATTCGCTCTTGAAGTGTTTCATAATCGCTGGCAAGGACTTGTCGGAAAGAGTGCCAATTATCGCGAGAATTTCTTCATGTGATAATTGCTTAGGAAGATAAACACTAAGGATTTCTGACTGTTTGTCAATTGAGGAAGCTTTTTCAAGATTGTTGACCTTAATATATCCTTCTTTTTCATCAATCAATTCTTTGAGGGTTTTCTGAATAATTTCGAAGACATCCTTGTCTTGTAATTCTTGGCCCTTGCTTCTTAGATCAACTTCAATAATTTTGGCTTTTGTTAAAACAACCGATAGAATGCCTCTAGTAATGGGATCGTGACTTTTCAGCGCTTGGATGTTATCATCATGAATCTTTTGAATAATCATACTTTTTCCTCGATGTAATTATACTCTTTGAATATCTAGAATTAAATTATTAATTCTGGGTGCCTATTATAAATCATTTTTTACTTCGTAGCTGATGAGATGATCTTTCACATAATTAAATTGGTAAGAAAAGAAAGTACCACCATTAAGAATGTTCGGAAGGAAAATCCGATCTCCCTCCCAAAGCGGAAGGTCTGTGACGTCTTCTTTGGAAATCCATCGCAAGTCACCTTCATCGCAATCGCCGACCTGACCAATAAACTTTTTGCTAGTGAAGATGTGCATTTTTTCGTTTGAATTTTCACTTTTAAAAACAACGACACCGCGTTTTTCACATTCTAAAATATCTAGGCTTGTTTCTTCTTTCACCTCACGTTTAATCGCTTGTTCGGGAGTTTCGCCTTTTTCAATGTGGCCTCCTACCCCAATCCATTTGCCTTTGTTAATGTCTTTTTCTCTTTTGTTGCGATGCAACATTAAAAAACAATTATCTTTTTCTAGATAGCACACTACTGTTTCTACCATACTTATGCCCCTTAATTTCTTTTGATGATAGCTTCGATTTCTTCTCGGGAAATCGGTCCTTGACGAATAATTTTCAGCTCTGTGTTTGTTAAATCAACAATGGTTGATGGAACAGAAGAGGTGCTTTTGCCTTCAATGATATAATCGAGTTCGTTTCCAAATATTGATTTCACCTCATTGCTGTCTAAAGCCGGATTTTCGCCTGAGCGGTTCGCGGATGGAACGAGTAAGGGAAGGCCGACTGTTTGGAGCAACCACAGTGCTTCTTCATTTGAGGGAACACGCATTCCTATTATGCCCGTATTGTGTGTCACCCATTCAGGGATATGTTCTCCAACAGGCAATAAGAGAGTAATTGACCCGGGCATAAAAGCTTTTATAATCTTTTTGCTTCGCTCATCAATAAGCGCGTATTTTTCCACCTCTTCTGGGCTCGATAACATCATCGTATAGGGATGATTATCAAGGCGATGTTTAATCGCGTTTAATCGATCATAAGCTTCTTTATCGTTGTAAACCACTCCTAGACCCATCACTGTTTCGGTTGGAAAAGCGACAACGCCGTGATTGAGCAATGAAAAAGAGGCTTCTTGAATTTGCTGTTTTAAACTTTTTTTATCCATAGAAAACCTCTTAAACAATTCGAATTGTTAGAAATAAATTAATGATGATTTAGAACTTGCACGCTAATCGCGTGAGCTTTATCTTCTAGAGCTCTGCTAAATTCACTAACTTTTACTTCTTCTTTATTTTCCGAAGCGACTTTGAAAGTCACTTCGATTGTTGGTTTTAGTCCGTCTTTAAGAATTTGAGTATGTAAATCACTGATCGTGTAACCAAAATCTTTGACGACACTGAGCAAATCAGTCATTACTGGGACATCGCTAGAAGCGAGAACGACAAAATAAGGATTGGATCGAGTGACAATTCTTTCAATTCTGCGGAAGGGGACAAGAACCACCATCACGACAACTGTTGCTATGATAGCAAGAGTGAAGTTCATTGAACCACAAGCTAAGCCAATAGCCATGACTAGCCAAATGGTTGAAGCAGTGGTTAACCCTTTGATACCACCATTATTATGAATAACTGCGCCAGCTCCAAGAAAACCGACACCAGAAACAACCTGGGCGGCAAGACGAGCAAAGTCACGATTGTAAGTGGAGCCAGGACCGGTGCCGACTGGGACTGGGAAGCCATAAATCGAAATAATCATGATGATGCATGAACCAACTCCAACAAGAAGGTGAGTTCTAAGACCGGCACTGCGACCACGCTTTTCTCTTTCGAGTCCAACAAAGCCACATAAGAGCACGCATAGAACAATTGCAATGGCGCAAAGAACTAGGTTTCCCCAGGCCCAACCACCAGCGGTTTGAAGGCTGTTAAACCATTCAGCGATTTTTTGATCAATAGTAACAATCATAATCGTCCACTCCCATAAACTATGACAAATATAAGATTTGTCGTTAATTAACTATAACATTTAATGCCATTTATTGACCATATTAAAAGGCGTTTTCAATTGAAAACACCAATTTTACAGGTCGACTGAGGCAATGTTTTTGGCTCCAAGACGGAAAGAGAGATATGTAAATGATAAGAAAACAAGAATTCCTGCCAACAAGGAAGCAAATTGAACAATAAGTGCGGTTCCTGTAAACGTGTTTACGAAAATGGACATGTCAGGAATTAGAATAAATAACACAATTAAGACCGATGTCAAAGCAATGACGATAAAAGTAGAAACAATTTGAACCTTGGCGATCTTAAACGGATTTTTGTAATACCATGGGATAAAAATGAGATTGAAAAAACCACAGAGGAAAAGGACGATTCCGTAAAGGATTAAGTTAATACCAAGATCTGGGACATTTACTTCAAAACCTTCGATGTTGTTTAAAACAAAGACTTTTAGAAGAGCAAAAGGAAGCGAAATTAAAATGGAAGCCAATTCAATCGAAACTGCCAACATGACTTTACCTTTAACTAGGTCCGTTTTTCGGACCGGTAAGAGGGCGGTAAACTCAAGATCTTTATTAGCGAGAGCAATGGGAAAGATAACCACAATCGCCATGAAAGTATAAATGAAAGATGTCAATGATGGCCAACCAGGAATAACAATTAGGACAGATAGGCAAACAAAAACAATTACCTGCGGATTCAGACAGAGACGCAGTTCTTTAAAAAGGAGTTTCTTCATTTCCGTTCCCCCTTTCGATAAATAACATTAATTCTTCTAGGGTTGGTTCTTGTAAAGAAAATTCCGAAAAATATTCCTTGTCTTTTCTTTCAATCAAACCAGAGAATTTCTTTTGATGAATAAACAATCTGCCAATTTTATTTTTATCGAAGCGATCGAGTTGTTCGGACCGCCCTTCAATGTGGAGATAAGTGCTCTTGAATTCTTCAACGCTGGAATTTTGAAAGATTTCTCCATTTTTGATATAGATGATTTTATCAGCGCATTTATCTAGATCCGAAATCACATGAGTAGAAAAGAGAATCGTCGTTTTCTGAGATTTGCATATCTTGATGAAGCAATCGAGAACTTCGTCACGCGAAACGGGATCAAGGCCACTCGTGGGTTCATCGAGAAGGAGAACTTTCGCCCCATGAGAAAGGGCAAGTGTGAGACCAAATTTTACTTTCATACCATTCGAAAACTCTTTAATTTTTTTCTCTTCGTTCAAGTCAAAGAAAACTAAAAGCTTTTGATAGAGTTCGTGATCCCAAGTTTTATAAAAAGTGGATGTTACCTTAGCAATTGTTTTTGCCCTTTGGTTAGGGTAAAAATCGGCTCCTCCAAAAAGTAATCCAATTTCGTTCTTGGCCTTGATTTCCTGTTTAACGAAATCTTCGCCTTCGTACAAAATATCTCCCGAATCGGGTTGGACCAGGTTATATATGCATTTTAATGTGGTTGTCTTGCCGGCCCCATTGCGGCCAATAAAGCCATAGATAGTTCCTTCCTCTAATGAAAAAGAAACGTCTTTAAGACTGAATTTTGCATATTTTTTATTTAATTCGTTAACTTCTAAAATCGTGTGTGCCATTGAAATGTTCCTAGCTTGAAAACTAAATTAGTTTTACTTTATTAATGCTAGCACAACAAACACAATGATTACAGCCACAACAGCGAGTCTAACGAAAGTTTGTAATAAATTAGAAAGATTTCTTCTTTTTTGGCTCTTTTGTTGAGGATGTAGACATTACTTGGATTATCTTCGAAAAGATGGGGAGCGTTGCCACCGAGAGGTTTGATGGCTTTTTGATTTTTTTTCGGTTTGTTAAAAGTCAGGACAAGGTGATTGCATTCACTGATTTTGATTTTTCCAGAATATCTGACTTCAAAAATGTCTCTCTTTGGGTAAGGCGGGTTAAAGAAACTGAAAATGCTCGCAAAAAAGAATGCGAGATAATGTTTTCCGGCATTGGGCTCTATTAACTCACATGGAAGAGTCTCGATTGATAAATCAACCACATCATTCTCGCTCTCGATGACGGCTTCTTGTGCCCCTCTTTCAGTCGGTCGAAAATTAACGATTTTCCCATCGATAGAAAAAACGGCATTGCATTTGTTTGGTTCTAAAACGAGTTTAAGTTTAGTCATTAATTACCTCATTTCCCAAAGACAACCATAAAAAGGACTGTAGCCACGATGGCAAGGGGAATACCGATCACAGAAAGAACTAGCTTAGCGTTTCGGTGATACATCTTAGGTGTTATCGCTAAAACACTGATTGCTACAGCTAAGAATGCACATGCCACTATACAAATCGCGATTGAAGCATTTTGGTAAAAGCCATAGAAAATGTATTTTATTTTATCAAAGCCATCACTTATCGAGGAAAAAGCATGAAAGAAATCTGAGTCAAGCAAAATAAGACCGAGGGTAATGACAACAAGGGAAAATAAAAACAAAGCCGCCAATATCCAAACGATAGCGGCACCAACATAAATGAGTGGGCCGAAAACAAGTAATGCTGCTGCAGTTATTCCGATGTTAAAAAATATTCCAGCAATGCGATAACGCCTTCTATTAAGAAAGAGTTGTTCCATATTTCCATTTTAGTGAGTTAAAAATTTATATTCAAGTTGTTAGATATAAGCAAAACAATAAACAGTACATAATTTGTGGTTTTTTGTACTGCACAAGCTTTTAAGACGAGATTAGTCTTTATTTTTAGGAACCTTTTCGATCATCTGTTCTATTCTTTGTCGGCTGGTAAATATCTCATGTGTTGTTAATCTGATAGGAAACAGGACAAAAAAGGAAAAACGAACAAATTAAAAACTCGCTCCAAACATATTCATCAATAGTTTCGGTACGAGTATTTTTTAGTGTGGTGACCATATCGGGATTCGAACCCGAGAATGCTACCGTGAAAGGGTAGTGAGTTAAGCCGCTTCTCCATATGGCCAAGTGGCGCCTACCGTAGGACTCGAACCTACGACCGATCGGTTAACAGCCGATAGCTCTACCGACTGAGCTAGGTAGGCAGCGCATATACTAGGTAAGGAGATACTTACTAGTAAAACGCAAGAAAAATAATATCACGCAAGCGTATTAATGACAAGTGGTTATTTGCTTTTCGAATTAACTAAATCGACGACATCTTTTAACGTAATTAGATGAGCGATTTCGTCGCTGGAAAATTCGACGCCTAATTGCTCTTCGATTTCAATCATTACTTCTACTAAATCAAGAGAATCAAGACCTAAATCAACCAGCTTATCTTCTTGCTTTAATGAAGAGACATCAACGCGTTTTCCTAAGATGGTTTTAACAGTATCAATGACGACCATAAAATTTACCTCGTTGTTATTATAGACAAAAACAAAAAAGTACACAAAATAAAAACGATTCCTGGCCTTGGAATCGTCTTCTGATTACGACTCCGCTTGTTCAATAACTTCAGCAACTTGATTAGTGGCTGCGTTTGTCATCGAAGTAAAGGCGGCCGTAAGGCAAGCGCTCAATGTACCAAATAAAATTAGTACCAAAATAACGCCCAGCAAAGATCCTTTTAATTCCGACATAATCTCTCCTTTCTCACGAGTAATATCCAATCACAGCCGATCGCTTTATCGCTATTGTCATGGGTTCCTTTGAAATAATGATAGGCTTAATTTGCCGTGATATTTTGTAATCGAGAATGTCACCAAATTGAGGATGACAATAACTAAGACATTCGAAATCGACTTGATATTTATTTTCGATTTCATTAATCAAATTTTCGTCAATCGTACCATGTTGGCTAATCCGATATGATATTGCGACTGACTGAGCATCGAGGTTGCTAAACACAAATTGAACAGTAATTAAATCAATTCCAAAAGCAAAAAATAATGCTACGAAAATCATTGAAAGAATGAGACCAATTTTATAAGACATTAACCATATCCCCCACTACCGAAATAATGCTAAATGATAGGATCATCACAATCGCACCTGCTCCTATTAATGGGAATGTGGTCATTTGGGCAAGCGACCTTTGCTTTTTGAGTCGTAGTTCGCTGCTGTAATTACTTGAGACGCTTTGGAAAAGAAAAGTAAATTGATTAAGCCTTGATGAAATCTCGCCTTGATCAATCATTTGATATATCGAGAGCATCAAATTTTTCGCAATATTATTTGTGAAATTGCCTGCAAAATCAATGAATGGCTGAACGCTCTTGTCGTTATCAATACTTGTCAAAAAAATACCAATTTTATCTTTCATCCAAGCGCTCCCAAATTCGGTTATTCTTTGAAAGGCTTGATACACAGTGTTTTTGTTATCTATAAAGGTTTGAAAATAAGATAAAAGAGCGATTAGTTCTTCGTTGTGGTTTTGCTCATTTTTTCTCTTAATAGTTGAGTAATGAGAAAACAGAAGATAATTCGTCGTTGAAAGAGCAATAACACAAAGGCCAACAAAAAGAATTTCCTTTGTAACAAAAACAACAAATCCAAAAGTTGAAAGCAATAACAAATTAAAAATCGTAATCTTTAAAATTTCTTTATTGTAAGAAAAACCAAGGCCTTCGATTTGTTTTCGCCACTTACTTTGTCTCATTGTACCAACCTCTTATATTTATATTTGTCATCCGTCTCGTAAGTATTTCGATTGAAAAAAGAAGGATGACAAAGATTCCAAATATTGCATATGGATAGAACACCTGACGAGTAATCGAAGAATAAAAATCAGCTAAGACAACACGTAAAATAGTGAGAATAAATAAGGAAAACACCCATAGAAGGCAAAATTCGATTCCGCTTTTCCTATTCTCGCTTTGACAATAAAGAATATACTCTTCAGATTCTCGACAGGAATCCATCAAATAATTGGACATTTTTATAATATCTCCTCCTTGTTCGCACCATAATGCGATTATGTCGGAAAATAGATAGTAGATATGGAAATGAAAATATTTTTTTAGGTAAATAATTTTCTCGTTCTCGGTTAAATCTTCAATTCCGTCTTGCGAATCGAGAAAACTCCTTCCAAGCCCCTCGCTTGAAGAAGAAAAAGCATCAACTATAGACTCTTTGACACTTAGAGAAACAATAAAGTTATTAATGAAAAAATAACAGCTGTGGAACCGTTTTTTCATCACGAGGTATTTATTAAATCTTCTATTGATAACGAAAGAAAAATATAAAATTGTCATCCCAGCTACAATAAGGGATATGAGAAAATTATCGGTCGCAAAATACCCAATAAAGCCAAAAATTGTCCCTAGTACCAATCCAATAATTACGCTGTTATTCATGAACGAACTCCTTCAAGAACGTTTTGTTAAAAAGGGAGTTTTCCGACATTAAATTCAATGTTTCAGCTGCTTTTTGTGGAAATTTTATATAAACATGCTTTGCATTTTTCCATTTGTATAGATAATTGATTTTGCCGGTTTCATCGATATAACAAACACTTTGAATCCGTCTATTTATTTCTCCATTGAAGTCTTCTTCCTTAATGAGATATACGTAGATGCGAAAATGATATAAAACATCTTGTAGTGTGTCGTCATAACTCATTTTCTTATCGTTCATTAAAATCATTCTCACCATACGAGAGGGCATGCTAGACACATCCAGTGCATGAATGGTCGTGATAATCGGATGACCAGTCATCGCTGAATTTAGCACTTCAATCATCTCGGCGCCCCTCGCCTCTCCGACAATTAACCAATCTGGAGAGCTTCTCAAGGCATTTCTAACCAATTCTTGGATCGAAGAAAGGCTATTCCTTTCATCGGCTTGCCACGTATTTATGTCGAGCGATGTTTGCTCACGAACTTGTTCAAGTTCCAGCACATTATCGATTAGAATGATTCGTTTATAACATGGAATTTTTCTAAGCAAATACTTTTGAAATTCGGTCTTACCACTACCAGTTAAACCTCCTATAACAATTGAAACATTGGAGTAAAGAAGTGTTTCAAAAAGCGAAATTAATTCACTCGTAAGAAAAGAACTACTATCAGTAATTCGCGGTTGACAGGAGGCGATTCGAAGCGAGAAAGTCAAGGAGATTTCTTTTCCGATTCTAGCAATTGATTGATGAACCGCGTTTAGGCGATACTTACCAACTGTCACATCAAGGATGGGACATTGATATGAAAATTGTTTGTCAGTTAAATTGGCAATCTGACGAATAAAAGCTTTGATTTCATCTCTTTTTACTGAGATATCAGAAAGCTTTCTTCCATAAATATTATGAAGATAAAAAAACTTATCCCCATTATAAGAAACATCTGTAACTTCCGGATCTTGAAGAAGGAGAGACAAGAATGAATTTTCGATAAAAGAAATTGCTTTATTAATGTCCATGTTGCATGTCCTTTATTTGATAAAACATGACTCGACTATATCGAAAATTAAATATGATTCTCGTTGAGATGGTAACTTCAACAGCATCGCATTTTTCTTCCATGCAAAACGACTTATCTTCTTGATGATAATAGTAATAATCTATTGAGATATCTCGGTAATATTGTGCAAGTTCGTTTTTATAATAAGAATCTAAGGTATTTTCAAGAATTTGACGATCAAAATAGGGAGAAATAATGTCTTCGTCACCAACTAAAGGTATCGAGGCTTCAAGCAAAGCAATTGGGGTCGAAATCACAATTCGATTCATAGCAGTCAATTTTGATGTAATGGTAAATAATTGAAAGCTTAACAAGCAAGCAAGGAGAGAAAGAAAAGCGGATATCATTGAGAAACACCACCAATAACGCAATAGTCACTGCTTGAGCAAGGCCCGATTAAACTTTTTGTGACAGTAAAATTTACTGTCCAAACAAACCGAGATTTATTTGCACCTAATCCTTCAATTGCAAAACTAAAATTTGTATTCTCGAAAATATCCATTTGATTAATTGGAAGATAGAAATAAGATGTTGCCACAAAACCTCTTTCTTCTTTCAGTGACATATCGAGACTAAGAGGGTTAACATACATGATGTCGGGAAAAGATAGATAATACGTTTCAGCGTTTTTTATCAAAGATAAGGGTATAATTTTTTGGCCTGTTTCATCGGCAGGTAGATAATCAAATGAGGGCACATCATCAGGAAGAATAATGTATGCCTTCTGATATGTTAAAAAATTCACATAGTGATAGGTGAACCTAAACTGTTTTAGACTAAGCTGATAATAAGTATCGAAGAGAAAATAATCAACAAACTCATCAAAAACATATTCTTCTTGATATGTATCTACTTGCGAATTGTTAAAACGAAAGCATGTTGGATTTTCTCTAATGCTCTTTTCTGAATAGTCAATTGGGTTATATTCTTTTGCTGAGAGTGGAAAAATTGAGAAATTTAGAATTTTTAATAGGTTCAAATTATTTGCATCAATCAAACAAAATTCAATATTCATACCATCTTCATCTAGGTGTGCGTGGGTAAGCAAAGTAACATTTAAAATGCCCGTCTCATTTTTCGAAATCGTTACATTGTTGCTTTTCGATTGAGATAGAGAATTATTATCTTGATCCAGAATTTTTAAAAGGCAAAAAACTTCCTGTCTAATATAAGAAGATCCTGTGACGCGGATGACAATATTTTGATTATCTTCATATTTCTGAAAAGGCCCATAAGTTTGAGAGGAAAATGTATACGCCGGCACAGGGGCGGCCGAGAGAAAAAAGGGTGTTAAAAGAAGAAGTAATAATACGAATGATGCTGTTTTAATTTTCATAGGCTTCGAGGAAATGCGTCATAGCTTTCCTCTTATAACGATAATAAGTGCATTTGGGATAAATATTCGCCCACCAGAAAGGATAGCTTTCATCGAAAAAATCATTGTTGATAAAATCTTTTTCGACATTATCTAATTGATCAAAAGCTCTCTCTACACGAGATATCAAAAGATGATAAGGGCTGAACGCATCTGGTTCTCCTGATGAAAATGAATAAATGTTAGTTTCGCTAATCTGTTTCTTGCTCGAGAAGTACATCGAGGCAATTTCTTCGATTTGATGTGATAAATGTTTGAATACTGCATGAGGTGATTGTTTCATAATGACTCCTAATTAACTTTGTTATCTCAAAAAAATGGAAAAGTTGGAATTTTTCTAAAAAATGTCGCACTTTTCTCTTTTTGATGTTTTTAATTAGGCAAACTTATATAATATTTCCATGATTGTTTTAGCAGGTGCTAGCGCAAGCGGAAAGACGGAAGTCGCCAAAACATTAGCAAAAAAATACGGCATTACAAAAATGATTACAACCACCACTCGTCCAATGCGGGTCGGAGAAGTAAATGGGCGAGATTATTTCTACGTGGATAAAGAGCTCTTTGAGCAAATGTTAAGAGAAGACCGCTTTGTCGAACACACAATCTACAACGGGAATTTTTATGGATCAACAAAAGACCAAATCGCCCCTGGAAGATGTATCGTCATCGATCCAGCCGGATTAAGAGCCTATATTGCTTTAAACGATCCCAATATCATTACTTTTTTTCTCGATTCTACCGAGACAACTCGCTATAAGAGAATGATAGAAAGAGGAGATCCTGACGACTTAGCACACAAAAGACTCCTGCACGATCGAACTGCTTTTGCAAAAGAAAACATCCCAGAGGTTGATGTCCACATCAATTCTGAGACTCAGACAGTTGAAGAAGTCGCAGATGAAATCAAACGCATTTACGATGGAATCGTTCAATCACGTGGTTTGAAAAGATAATCGTATTTATAAATAGTTAAAGGATTAAAGTAGGCGGTGCAGTGGTAACCGTCTTCTTTTTCTTTAAACTTTTGGACGTAGTTATCGAACATAAAGGCGGAAAAATCTTTCTCAAACGGAAAAACAATATTTTTTCTCTTCCATTTTTTAGCAATGTTTTGGGAAATGAATTTTATTATCTCCGAAATATTACTTTCATTTGGTAATAAGCAGGAATAGAGTTCGTTTTCTTTTGGAAGAGTGGTTGGAGTTCCAGCGACCTGATCATATTTATTATATAAAAACAGGGTGGGGACATTCTCGACACCAAGTTGTGATAAGACATCAGCGGTAGTTTGAATGTGTTCCTCGTAATGGGAATCAGAGAAATCGACTACCTTGACAATCAAATCCGCCTCTTTAATCTCCTCAAGAGTAGAACGGAAGGCTTCAATTAAATAAATTGGTAGTCGCGAGACAAATCCGACAGTGTCAGTAATATAAAAAGCAGGATATCCGTAGCAGTTAATCAAGCGAGTAGAAGTCTGCAATGTGGCGAAAACATCATCTTTAACTAAAACTGCTTTATTCGGATGACTATGCTGATAGCTTAATAACGCATTAATAAGAGATGATTTACCGGCGTTGGTGTAACCTACTACCGCAACCTTAGGAATCGGGGATTTGTTTCTCTTTGCTCGAGATATCCGACGAGATAACTTGATGGTTTCTAGTTCGCGTTTTTTCGCAACAATTTTGTTTTCAATTTGACGTTTACTCAATTCGATAGCTTTTTCGCCTTCGCCCTTATTTCTTCCTGTGCCGGAAGTGATTTGTGAATAAGACGCCATTGCATCGACGAGTTGGTTGCTTGTGTATCTCAGCTTAGCTATCTCGACCTGCAATTTCGCTTCTTTGCTCTTCGCATTATCTTCAAATATTTTGAGAATAATTGTGCTTCGATCAATTACCGGCATTTCGAGAATATCTTCCATTATTTTCTTTTGCAATGGGTTGATATCATCATTGACAAGAACGTAGTCAAAGGATGGATGTTTGTCTGTTTTTTCATCATTATTACGAATTATTTCACGAATTTCCATAATTTTTCCCGAACCAAAGAAAGTATGCTTGTCCGGTTTATCAAGTTTCTGAGAATACTTTTCGATAACTTTGTAACCAGCATTCCTGGCTAGGCTAATGAATTCGTTTAAATAATAAAGATCATCATTTGACTTAGAAAGATAAAATACAGCAGCGTTTTTCTCATTTAGCATAAAATTTTTCCAATATATCTAACCCATCAATTACGATACGATAATCAACGTATTTATTCTTCAAGTTATGAAGGCGAGGATACCCGCCAATAGACATAATTCCGCGCGGACGGTAGTAGTTTCCATTAGCGACTTTTTGAGTAGTTAAATAGCAAGCAGAAAGACATGCTTTTCGCGTATTTGGCAAGCCAATTGCCATCGCGTAACTCGCAATTGTTTTAAACCACTTTTTATAATTGCGTATGATACCAGTGCTCGAGACTCCTGGCTCACATAACAAGTACTTAACGTTTGGGTTTTGGTTAGAGAGTGAATAAAAATAAAACGCTTCTGTCAGTCCTAATTTTGAGTATGAGTATTGTTTCATCGGTCCGTTTTTAAGATTTAATAAGAATTCTTCTTTATTTTTATATCGGACAAAATGATAGGCTAGAGAACCGTGCAATATGATTCGTTTTTCACTTGTCGCATTAACTAAATAGCCCTGCAGCAAGTGAATTAAATATAAAGGTCCTAAAAAATTTGTTCCAATCGTTAGAGGGATACTGTTTTCAAATTTATCATTCTTCTTGGGATGAAAGATTCCAGCATTAAGAATGAGAGCATAAAAATCACTATGTTCAGTCATCAATGATTGAGCGAAACTGGCAATAGAAGAAAGAGACGCTTGATTGTAGAGAATGATGTCGATGCGTCCGTTAAGATGCTTTGCCTTCAACAAAGCGCGGGCTTCTTCTGCTCTTTTTCCGTTGCGACACGCCATGACAATATGGGCTCCCTTTTGGAGCAATATATCACAAATCGAAAAACCGAGCCCACTATTGGCACCCGTGACAATCACCTTTTTACCAGTAATATCAGCGAGATGATTAATGTATCGATTAAGCCTTTTCATTTTCAGAGACTTTTCCCTCTCTGTCGTTATCATCAACAATGTTATTATCAATTACCATAATTTCTCGAGCGGTGTATTGATCGGCTTCTATGACAATAAAAGTGTAGTGGAAAAAGTCGAATGTATCTCCGACCTTCGCAAAGCGATCTAGGATGTCTTGACACAATCCTGAAACGGTCGCGTATTCGGTTTCGTACTCTTCATCAAAATTAATAAGTTCAAAGAAATCATCAATATTCAGCGCACCATCGACAATGAATTTACCCTCACCTTGTTCAACATATTCTTCTTCAATTTCATCGGTTTCATCAAAGATGTCTCCAACAATCTCTTCAAGAATGTCTTCCATAGTAACAATACCTTCGTTGCCACCGTACTCATCTTTGATAATGGCGATATGAACTTTTGAGGCTTTGAATTCACTCAATAAATCCATAACTTGGTGGTTGCGAGGAATGAACAAAGGTTCATAGCATAGTTTTCTGATATCGATCTTTTCGCCCTTTAAATAGGCCTTAAGCAAGGCTTTGATAGGCAATATGCCAATAATATTATCGACAGTCTCTTCGTACACAGGGATGCGTGAATGGATGAAAATTTCCCCTTCTTTAAGAATCTCATTGATATCATCTTCAACATCAATGGAAAAAACATCAACTCGAGGAGTCATTATTTCATAAGCTTCGATGTCGTTTAAAACAATTGCTGATCGGACAAGTTCCGCTTGTTCTTCTTCCAATTCGCCAGCTTCTTCAATGGTGTCCACCATCTCGGTAAGCACTTCTTCGTCAATGATGTCCTCTTCTTTTGATTTCTTACTAAAAAGTTTCCCAATAAGAACAAAAAGTTTGGATATCGGCCACACGATGATAAATGTTAAATATTTAAAAACAACTAACGGGTATGCAAATAGCAAAGCTAAAGAAAAATTGAATCTCTTACCAATTGCTTTTGGAAAGAATTCGCAAAAAACAATCATAAAAGCGGTATAAACCACCGCTGCTAGTGTAGCCCCCATTTCACTATTTGTCGGCCCAGCAAGGCTGACGCCAATCAAAGTTACAATTGATGACGAAAGAATGTTGACAACATTGTTCCCGAAAAGAATCGAGGAGATCGTGAATTCATAATCAGTGGCGATTTTAAGAGCAAGTTTTGATCTCTTTGGTTTAATGCCTTTCTCAACATTTTTCTTCAGGCGATCAACATCGACTATTCCGTAGATAATATCAGCGCTCGAAAAGAATGAACTAAAAGCGCAGAGAATGGCAACTATAAGATAAAAATACCATTCCATATTACTTCTTCTCCTTAGGAGTAGTCGTCTCGCCAATATCGCTCACTAACTCTTCAAGCACATCTTCCATCGTCACCATGCCAACCATCTTATGGTCCTTATCGCGAACGATAGCTAAATGATTGTGGTTCTTTTTAAAACCATTAAATAAATCATCGATCATGATCGTGTTAGGCACAAAATAGGGTTTAGCCAATATTTTGCGAATGGAAACATTAGGATTCTGAGTTATTTCTTTAAAATAAGTTTTCACCAATAAGATGCCGATGATGTTATCGGGGATACGATCATAGATTGGAATGCGGGAGTAATTGGTATTAAGTAAAATATCTTTAAGTTTTTCATGTGTAAGAGTGTTTATGTCTAAAGCAAAAACATCTTTTGCCGGAGTGAGGACCTCACGAACATTAGTATCAACAAATTCAAGGGCAGATTGAATAATTTCGGTTTGTTCCTGTTCAAGAAGCCCTTCCGAAGTAGTTTTCTCAATCGCGTTTGCAAAATCTTCTTCGGTGAATTTATCATCAGTTTTGACTTTGAAAATCTTTTCGATTGCCTTTGTCATCAATTCAAACAGGATGGCGATCGGATAAAAGATAATCATTAAGAAATAGACTGGATAGACAATGATATAGGAAATAGTATCAGGAATTGCTCTAGCAATTGTTTTTGGAAAAGTATCTCCTAAAATGTAAAAAAGAAAAGTTAAACAAATTGAAGAGATGAGCGAAACGGTTCCGCTATCAATTCCAAATTGGTCATAAGGTAAAATCTCAGTGACAAAAAGGACTGTTGAAACAGCAGAAGCGGCGATGGCAACTATATTATTTCCGATGAGAACGACGGTTAGCGCTCGATCAAATCGGTCACATACTTTTAAGAGGAGTTTAGCGGTTTTGCTTCCGTTATCCGCTTTAATTTGAATCTTGAAGCGATTACAACAAGATAATGCGGTTTCGCTAGCGGAAAAGAAAAAACTTCCAACTAGACATATTACAATTATGAGCCACGACAGAGGCACATCCATTAGATGACCACATCCCTTCCGAACAATTTGCTCAGTTATGAATATTAGCATAATTTACGCTCGCACGCAAATATATACAAAATATTGAATAAGATATTTATGGTCACACTATCGAATAGAAAAAAATAAAAAGCCGTCAGCGACGGCTAATTATTTGAGAGAAAGAAACGATTAATCGTCGTCTTCCTGTTTGGCTTTTTTAGTTTTATCCTTGGCAGCCATTTTAAGTTCCTTAACCCAATTAACAGTGCCAACTTCACCTTGTTCAAGACCACCATTTTCCATAACGGTTTGGATCAATTCCTTACAGCGTTTCATGGAGAGGGGTGACTTGACCTTGAAGACGAGAGGAATATCGGCATAGATAGCTTTATCGCTCGCATCTTGAACAGGGATAGTCGAATCTTTGTAATCATCAGGATTAAGGGCGAAATACAATTTCAAGCTCTTCCCCGCGATGGTTAACTTAATATAGGTCTTACGGTGAAGTCTAAATGTATCTCCAGATGATGAAACACGGGATTTCACTCCATAGGAGAGAATTTCATTTTTAATGATATTGTAGTTGTCTTGCATATCCTTATCGGCCTTAATCATCCTATTCTCAAAAGGAATGCGAATAATTGGGGCTTTTGGTGCAACAGGTTCTTCAGCAACAGGGACAGGAGTCACTGGTACGATGACCGGAACTGGCTCTGGTGCAACTGGCTTAACAACCTCTTTTTCGACAACTGGTTCGACTTTCACGGGCTCAGCGGCAGGTGCTGGGGCCGGTGAGAGTGCGGGGGCTGGAGCAGGGGCCGGAACTACAACAGGGGTTGGTTCGGAAACCGGAGCTGAAGCTGGGGCAGGAGCTGGTTGAGGAACCGGGGACATATTACTGCCAAAGTATTGGACAATGAGCGGTCCACCGAAAGTTGCACCGACAATACTATGGTTATCGGTAGTTGGACGATCTTCAACTTTTGGTTGTGAGGCATTATTTCTAGCAATTTCGTCGCGAACAATGTCGCGAATCATTGACGCCAATTCACGAGGATCAATCGGCTCCGCAGCTGGGACTGGGGCAGGAGCTGGCGATGGCGTTGGAATAATTATTGGTTGTGGGGCAGTAGGAGTGGGTATGATTATTGGTTGTGGACCGGCCGCTGGAGCGGGCGAGGTCTCTAAGGGTTCTTCGCGTTCCAATGGCTCGGGTTCGGGCTCGGGCTCGGGTTCGGGTTCGGGCTCTGGTTCGGGAATAAAAACAGGGATAGGCTCTGCTTCAAGGTCGTGATATTCAATCGGTTCGGCTCGAGCAGCTAAATCAACTCTGCTGTCTTCTTCGAACGGATTGTGATCTTCTTGAATATCCTCAAAATCATGGAACATACCGCTATCTTCAGCAGCGGCAACTCCTTCTTTTGCATTCATTAGTGAAACAACGGCAATCACGATGGCTAAGATTAAGTATAGAACAGACGAGACGACAATTACGATTGTTCCGATGAATAGTGATACTAGACTAGGATCGAAAGTTAAAATCGAAAGCGCCGCTAATGAAGCCAAGAAGCCGAGAGGAAAAATACAAATTGAAGTGATGGCAGAAAGAACCTTGTATTCTTTCTTTTTAACAATCAAAAGGCAAACAATCATAAGGACAATAGCGATGAGTAGAGATTCATATAAAATGATACTACCGTACGGGAAAACAACTGGATAAGGGAGTCCAAACTTGAGATTGTAGAGTAAAACATATTGGAACACCAAGGTCCAAATTATTCCAGTGCCGTTGTCAATGATGAAAAGTTCTGTAATTATAGTGGCAACAGCCGCGACAAAAAACAAAACGGCAAAGATAGCTAAAATGACGAACGAGTTCTTTAAATTCTTTTTCATAAAGAGTCCTCCAGATAACTATATTATTATTGGGCGCATACAAAAAAACAAACAAAATTTTATAAACTAGTGCAAAAACGCATTATTTTTTGGATTTTTTTATCGTTTTGCAAGGATTTTTAAATGATTTTTCAACACTTGAATCTCGACTTTTTGGGCTTGAAATTCCTCGCCATCGATATCCCATGAGTAGGTATTATCAAGAGAAATTTCAGCTCTTGAAAAAGCTAGACGGGTAACTTTTTTGGGGCGCAAAAAGTAGCGGTATAACCCATTAAACCACCCTTTTTTGGTGTACAGTAAATCAGCTAAACCATCATCTAATTTTGCCTTCTTGTTTATCTTAAATCCACCCATGTATCGAGAGTTCAACATCAAAAGAAAAGGAGCCTCAAAGTATAGATGCTTTTCGTTATTCAAAATGACGTTTCCACTTATTCGGCCTTTACGGAAAAGTGATTTGATGGCCAACCCATAATATGACAAAACTCGGAAACGCTTCTTCCCACTGCGCTTAGCTTTATATGGAATGTCTGAAAAAGTTCCGACGGATAGACTAAAAATTCCGTACTGATTATTTACTTTGAAGACATCGATAGGCTTAGTAACTCCGTTTAAAATGATGTCAATACAACGCGAAATGCGTCGGTTATAGCCGTAGTTTTTACTCGCATCATTCAAAGTTCCGCAAGGAATAATTCCCAAAGTCGGCCGATGTTCGCGAGCGGATAGAGCGTTAACGACATGGTGAAAAGTACCATCTCCTCCCGCGAAAACAAGAATATCATAAATGTCTAAAGGTTCGCTCAAGACTTGGTATAGCTGTCCAAGGTTCTCGCAAAGTCGGAACTCAAAATGAGAAGATTTCTCCCCTAAAAGCTTTTTGATATTCTCTAGCTTTGAGGGCTTTAAACCTTTGCCGCTTCTCGGATTATAGATAAAAAGAATATTCATGTTTTTATTATAGCAAAAGCGACAAAAAAAGCTTTGATTTGCTCAAAGCTTATTGTCCTGTTTTGGTGATCCCACCGGGAATCGAACCCGGGATTAGACCTTGAGAGGGTCTCGTCTTAACCGCTTGACCATGGGACCAGTGAGAGTATTATATAACACTCTCATTAATAATTAAAATGAAGAAATTACACTTTCAATACGTTTATCACAACGAGCCTTGCCCAAGACTTTCATCACATAATAAAGGTTGGGGCTGTTTTTCTTTCCTGTCAGGGTGATTCTCAACATTTCAGCGATATCGGCAACTGATCCATTGTACTGGTCAGGATTATTTTTAAAAAGTTTTCCATTTGGAGCAAATCGAAGCGATTCGCCAATTTCCTTCATCTGTCCGAACCAGGATTGTTCGTCTTGATTAAGGGATAATTCTTCCTTAATTTTGCTTAGAACACTACTAATTAATTCAGGAGAGAATCTGTCGGAGAAAGGTAACTTTTCCTTAATGATATCCTCATAGAAGTCATCATAGAAGAAACTAATCGAATCGAGCAAATTACCAAATTTTTCATAATCTTTGCGTGGGTTTTCTTTCTCTCGCTCAATATTCATGATTTCCTTAAAGTAATTAGGGTCGCGATACACAACTTCTAATAACTTAGGCTGATAAACCTTTGCATAAGTGGTAACCATCGCATATATTTCATCCTTATTCTTTTTAGATAGAATTTCGCGAGCAAAGAAATTTAATTTGCCTAGGTCGAAAAGAGCTCCATCAAGAGACATTTTTGAGAAAGTGAAAGCAAAGTCTTCCATGCGATCAAACTTTTGCTGGAAAATCCATTCTTCAAAATTAGAATTAGCGATTGTCATCAAATACATAATGAGTGCTTCGCTTGGGTAACCATCTTGGAGGAAATAACTGACCGCCGCTTCGCTGTCTAATCGTTTCGATAATTTGCGCTTATTTCCGTTTTCATCCAATTTTTGGATGACTGGTAAGTGAGCGTAGAAAGGTGGTTGCCATTCCATGGCTTGGAATAAGTCGAGGTGAATAGGTAAGGAAGGAATCCACTCTTCGCCGCGAATAACAGTAGTTGTTCTCATAAAATGATCATCGACCACGTGAGCAAAATGGTAAGTGGGGAGACCATCGCTCTTATAAATGACAACGTCTTGATCGTTTTCCGCAATTTCAAAAGTGCCACGAACTAAATCCGTAACTCTAATTTTTCGAGCATGATTTCCATTGCTCTTATAGCGGACAACAAAAGGTTGGCCAGCTAAAATACGAGTGGCTTTTTCATCGTTAGTCAAGAAGCGGCACTTAGCGAATTGACCATAATATCCAGGAACTAATTTTGCTGCTTCCTGCTTGGTGCGAATTTTATTCAACTCTTCAGGAGAACAAAAACATGGATAAGCGCGTCCAATCTCAATTAGGTGTTTAATAGCAATTCGATAAATGTCCGCTCTCTCTGATTGGACATAAGGACCATAATTACCTTTTTGGTGGTCGCCGAGATAGCCTTCATCAGGTGTAACATTAAAGAGACTGAGTTGATCTAGCAGTTGCTCGCCCGACCCTTGGATTTCTCTTTTGGTGTCGGTGTCTTCGAGGCGCACATAAAAAACCCCGTGGGTTTGGGTCGCTACTTTTCGGCAAATCATGCTGGTGAATAAAGAACCGGTGTGGAGAAAGCCGGTTGGGCTGGGAGCAAAGCGTGTTACTTCCGCTCCAGCAGGTAGTTGACGCAGGGGGTATCTTTTTTCTAAATCTTCGAGAGTTGTTTTAACATCTGGGAAGATGATGTTTGCTAATTCTTGATTGGTAATCATTTTTTTGTCTCCTTTTCGTTAGGAATTATATTGCATATCGATGAACTTTTGTTATAATAATTAAGCGAATTTGGTAAACCAAGTTCAACTGCAGGTGTAGTTCAGTGGTAGAACACTACCTTGCCAAGGTAGTTATGCGGGTTCGATTCCCGTCACTTGCTCCAGACGATTATTCAGGCCCATTTGTTGGGTCTTTTTCTTTGTCTTTATCATTACTTTTTTCGTTCGAATCATCGGGATTATCAAGATTATTATCTTGGTCAAGTTTATCTAAATCTTCGAGAGCCTTTGATAACATTTCAGCTTCTTGTTCCGAAAGTTGTCTTTGATTTTGAATATTGATAAGAATCTGCTGAGTCATCTCTTTAGAAATCAAACGGATATTTCCTTCTAATATCGAATAGATGATTTCCATATTTGCTAAGTAGAATGGGGCATAGAAGGCCATTAATACAAGGCCACCCATCAAGCCGATTGATGAAGAGAAAGAGGAATCACCGGTCAGATAGAAAGAAGCAAAGAATCCTCCTATGGCTCCGGTAACAAAGAGAGCAAAGATCGGCCAATTCATCCCAAAGTAAGCACTATAAAAGCTCTTTCTTTGTCTTTTCATTGATTGTTTAACCGCTGAGCGAATCATCGGGGAAGGATTTTGCGGAAAGTATAGACGAGCAAAAATGCTGATAGACTCAACCGAGACAAAGTAGATAAAGACTAAAGCGGAAATAAACACGGGCGGAACAAAGACAATGTCAAAGAAGATATAGAGCATGTCTCCATTAGCTTGAAGGAAGACTTGAAGGGCGGCATTGTAGGTATCGGTGTTCTCATAAGCGCCAGGATTGCTAAACACATTAAAAAAACCATTAATATTGGTGGTAAAAGCGCTTCCAAAATTATTAGCGAAAATTAAATAAGTGATTCCGAATAGGAGTCCAGTAGCAAGGAAAAAAGCGATTATTGATTTAAAGAACGAAAACAAAACTTGGAAAGAAGACCTAAAAGGTCTAGTGAAGTAAACCGCAAAAAGACGGAAGAAACTTCGCGTCCGAACTTCGTTATTCATTCTTAGTTGGAAGTGAGAGATAATCGTGGCAAACACGAAAGGAATGCCAAACAACGGAATGACGATGATGTCAAGACCAGGGAAAGCCAAATCAAAGCCACAAATGGCAGCTAAAAAGATGGCGCAAGCCACTCCTAATACCCAGGAGTTTAGTGGATGAGCAGAGTATATTTTTTGTGAACGGCTAAAGGCCTCTTTAATTTTCATTTTTTCTTTCTGCGGTTAAGGCGGTAAATCGCTTTAACGGCGCTATCTAGTTGAACAGGGTTGATGCGACCAACCGGGCGAGATTCGACATTCTTAATAAGCATTTTGAAGTATTTGCGTTGGACAATATAAAACTGTTTGGAATCCGATTTCACGAAACATTTGCAGCTATTGTTAACCATAATGGCTCCAATCATTAAAGATGAGTCGATGCCCGTCAACATGGAAAGTCGGCTGACAATTTTTTCGCTGGCAAGGAATGGGTTGTCAGTGTAAAGTTTCTTGCCTTTTTTATTAACGAAAATAAGCGATTTGTCTTCTGAATTACCGAGCAAATCACCTTCGTAATAATAATCATTAATTATATAAATATAACGGTCTCCAAAAAGGATATGATCGATACCCATTACTGTGGAATCATCGATTCGAAACAAGAAATCATTTATGAGGTAGTAATCTTGATTAAAAGCTACCTGATAAATCTTCTTATAATAATGGAAGCGAAACTTCTTTTTGAGATAGGCGTGACGAAGAGGGAAGAAAATCGCTAAAAAGATGGCAACAGCAACAATAAAAGCCGCCACAATCACAAATGTGATTTGGATAAGAGTTAGTTTAGCAAGTGTGATAGCGTAAATTTCCATAGATTAATTTTGTTTATTATAGCAAAAATGGGCTTAACTATTAAGGTTATCTTAATAATTAAAGTCGGCTTCGCTTACGAGTTAATCGAAAACGACTTTTCCGTCACGGGCTGCTTTTATAATTCTTTGGAGTTCTTCCATTGAAAGCTTTCGGGAAATCTCAGGGAGATTATCGACGGGGAACCAACCTACATCATCAGTTTCGTATTCATGCTCATGAAGTTTTCCTGATAAAATGCCTTCAAATATAATGACATATTCAGGGACTGAAGTATTACTTTTGAAAGGTGTGCGGTTAGTTATGCCGACAAGACGCATTTCGGAAATGTCTGCTCCAGCTTCCTGCAAACATTCGTTTTTGGCAGCTTGGCTAGGAGAATCGTATAAATCAGCCCAGCCTCCAGGGAGGGAATAATTCTGAGTTTTCACTTCTCGAACCATAAGAATTTTATTCCGCTCTTGGTTAAAAATTAGTGTCCGAACCGAGATGTTTGGAGTTGGATAAACATCCTTCTCAAAATAATTCGGGCGATCTAATTTAACATCCATAAAATTTTCTAGAAACATTTTGGACAAATCGTTAATTTCTTGGTAATTCGTGATTGCGTAAGGATCTTTGCTGTAAGTAAGTCCAATCTTAGCAATCGATTGAATTTTTATGATATAGTCGTAAATTGCCTTTGAATCAACCATAATTAATAGCTAATGTCGTTAATGTAAGAGACAATCCGATTGGTGATTTCGTCACATAATTGATAATTGCTGGCTTCCACCATCACGCGAATTAATTGTTCGGTTCCACTACTTCTAACGAGAATTCGTCCGTTTCCATTAAGGGCATCTTCTTGCTCTTTAATATAGTCTCTTAATCCCTGGTGTTCCATAATGGCTTCTTTATTTGAAACTACGATGTTTTTCAATGTTTGTGGGAGAATTGTTAAATCCTTGGTAAGCTCTTTAATTGTCTTTTTCTCGTCGGCAAGGACATTGAGCAAATGAATAGCGGTCAATTGGCCATCGCCGGTATTTAAATCGCTATAAAAAATGATGTGTCCTGATTGTTCGCCCCCAAGTGAAAGTGTCTTTTCTTTTAAGCAAGCCTGAACATATTTATCGCCAACAGTAACCTCTTCAAATTTTAACCCATTTACAGCAAGGGCTTTCTTGAGACCCAGATTGGACATAACAGTCAATACAATCGTGTCGTCAGTTAATAGTCCGTGCTTTTTCATATTGAGGGCATTGAGATACATTACCTGGTCACCGTCGATAGTATTTCCAAATTTATCGACAAACAAACACCGATCGGCATCTCCATCAAAGGCGATTCCTAAGTTATATTGTCCTTCGAGAACTTTTTCTTTGAGAAATTTCAAATGCGTGGAACCGCAGTTGTCGTTGATGTTGATTCCGTTATAGTTATCATTAAACAAATCGGCATTTAAATGCAGACGATCAATGAATAATTGTTTCGCCGTTGCAGCGGCAGAGCCGTTCGCGCAATCAATCGCAATGCGCATTTTTGGTAAATCACAATGAGCTTTGCTGACTAAGAAGTCGAGGTAGTCATCGAGAAGTTTATTTGACAAAATTAACTGACCAATCTTGTTATTGGATGCCAAAGGTAAATCATCAACCGGTGAATCAATATACTTTTCGATTTCAAGTTCAATCTCAGAACTCAATTTTTCGCCATTCGGAGCAAAAATCTTAATTCCATTATCGTAAAATGGGTTGTGACTCGCCGAAATCATAACCCCGAAGTCAAAACCATGTTTTCCAACTAAATAAGAAATAGCTGGTGTGGGTGTTACATCTATGATGTATACTTCTCCACCACTGGAGGTAATGCCGGACGCTAAGGCAGCAGCAAGCATCGGACCGGAAATACGCGTATCGCGTCCAATGAGAATTTTGGTTTTCTTTCCGTTTGGATATTGGCCGATGAATCGACCGATTTTATAAGCTAGGTGAGCATTTAATTTGCCGTTTGCTGGTCCGCGGACACCATCGGTGCCAAAATATTTTCCCATTATTCTTCGTTGCCCCCATCTGCCATATAGGTTTCGAATGCGCGCAAGAAGGCTTCAGGGCTAACTGTTTCTAATTCGCCGTTAACTGCAAAAGAGATTCTTCCCGTTTCTTCGCTGACAACAACGGTGACTGCATCAGTCACTTCAGAGATACCGATCGCTGCTCTATGGCGAGATCCATATTTATATGCAAAAGGTTTAGTGGTTGGAGTAAAGAAGACGCTAGCGGCGAGGATTTCGTTGCCGTGAATAACGACAGCTCCATCATGCAAACGAGTACCTGGGTAAAAGATGGTCATTAACAACTCAGGAGTGACTGGAGCGTAAAGCATCACACCATTCTTGATGATGTCTTTAAGAGAAGTATTCTTCTCAAAGGTGATCAGAGCTCCAATGCGATTCTTGGAAAGCATTGTGACAGTGGCCTCAATATTTTTGTACAAGGCCTTGCGGTCGTAAATTTTTTCGATTCCGAAATTGACATTCTTACCACTTGCGCGACGGAAAGGATTCGCTAGGAAAGAACGCAAATCGCCGAGGTTGGAAAATAAAGAAAGAGTCAACGCGACAGCGCTGAGCATTGACACGAGAACCATAAATCCATCAAGGCATAAAATATAGGAAGCAAGAATTAAAACAAACGAGGTTGCCCATATGACAAATCCCGTTTTTCTTTTTACTACTTTATAAATGACAAGGAACAATAGAGCGTAGACAATAACAATCAAGACGAGGGTGATAATCCAGTTACCAATTGATGGGGTGTGCCAAATAAATTCCATACAGAGGACTCCTTAATTTTTTATAGCAAAGAGTTTATATCTTTTATCTTTTTTATTCTATCAATTTCAGTATTTATTTTCAATAAGTCCAGCTATTTAGGTTCAAAAAAGCTCGAAATAACTAGAAAACACTGCAAAAAGTGAATATTTAAACAAAAAAGACTATTTTTCAAGTCTTATTATACTTAGTTTGATGGGTTTTGTTGTCTTGCGATAAGAGGTCTTTCGCTTTGCTAAAAATAAGTTGAGGACATCCTCTCCTTTTTTGGTTATTTGAAGATAAAATTCTTGAGTTCCCTCATCGTAAACATTCTTAAGAAAAGCGTGTCGAATCAAAGATAAAATATAATGACAAATTTTTTTGCTGGAATAAGAGATAAGTGTTCCAAATGTCGGAATATTCCGAATATCTTCGTACTCGTTTCGATCATTACCAGTCAGAACTTTATGAACTCCTTCTTGGTTGGGAAAAAGAGATAACTGATTGAGCGAAAAAACAGTGTGGAGTATCTTATAATGAGTAATGGCAAGTTTCAGTTCTTTCATATAAGTTAAGTTTAGTCACCGACTAGTAAAAGGTCAAAGAATAAACTTTATTTGTGAGATAAAAGCAGATGAGTTAAAATATTCGTGGCATAAATACTTGTCAAAAGGAGAAAATATGGCAACACCACATATCAACGCTAAAGAAGGCGCGTTCGCAAACATCGTTCTCATGCCTGGGGATCCTCTCCGCGCTAAATGGATTGCGGAAACTTATTTACACGATTTCGAAGAAGTGACAAACGTCCGTGGTATTCTCGGTTACACCGGTTACACTAAGAACGGAAAAAGGATTTCAGTCATGGCTTCCGGTATGGGGCAACCCTCCATCGGCATCTACTCTCATGAACTCTATACCGGCTATGGTGTCGAAGCCATTATCCGGGTCGGAACATGCGGTTCCTATCAACCAGAAATTAATCTATTTGATGTCCTTATCGCCACAACCGCTTCAACGGACAGCAACTGGCAAGGGCAATATAGTCTCAACGGCACTTTATCCGCTGGCGCTGACTTTGAATTGGCAATTGAGGCTTACAATCAATGTAAAGTCAAAGGCATCGCCTATCACGGCGGGAACATTCTTTCGGCGGACGTCTTCTATGATGACGATCCAGACACATGGAAAAAATGGGCCAAGCTTAATCTTCTAGGGGTCGAGATGGAATCCTATTCTCTTTACTGCAATGCAGCGAGATTAAAGAAAAAAGCTCTCTGCTTATTGACAGTCACTGACAGTTTCACCCACAAAGGCGAAAAAGCCACTGTCGAGCAAAGACAATTAGGCTTAGGTAAAATGATTGAAGTCGCCATCGCAACCGCAGAAAAGTTTGCTAAGTAAAACAAACTAAATATTAAATTGCCTCTCTTAGAGAGGCTTTTTTAGATAACGAAGAAGTAAATTGAGAAAAACATCAGGATTGCCCCAGCGAGGATAAAAAAGTGAAAAATAGAATGAATGTATCTCACTTTCTTTCCAATTCCGTAGAGGATTGCTCCGAGTGTATATGTGATACCCGAAGATAAGAGAAGATAAAAGCCTGTTTTGCCTAACGCATCAAAAAGAGGAACAAAAGCGAACATGACACACCATCCAGCAACGATGTAACAAGTCATGCTTAGCCAAGCATATTTCTTTAAGTTAATAGAATTAAAAACCGTGCCAACAGTGCAAAAAATCCAGACGAAGGCAAAAATTAAGAAAGCAATTGTCGAAGTTCCCCATCCAAAGATATTGAGAGGGCGCAGTGTAATAAGCGTGTAAGGCGTATAGCTACCCGCGACAAGTAGGAAGACCATATTATGATCCATGATACGGAGAACTTTTTTGCCCTTGTTTCTAGCAAGAGAGTGATATAGGCAGGACATCGTAAATAGGACAATGAGTGATATTCCATAAATAAGAACAGAGACAATCCTCCAAGGATCAGAGGTGGGGACGACTTTGATTAAGGCAAAGATTAATCCAATCACGCTCAACAAAGCTCCCAAACCATGAGAGATAGCGGAGACTAATTCCTCACCAAGAGAGTAACGAGGCAATTTCAAATCTTTTAATTTCATACCCATATCTTAAGGCATGTAGATTAATTTGTTTCTCTAATGATGAAAATAAAAATTCTACCCTCCGAGAGCGAAAAGTAGAATTCGTTTTTTCTTAAGTAGAATGCTGAATTATTGGCCGTTTTACTGGGCGATATAGAAGAATTAATGAGTTTATAACCATTAAGACCGTTAATCCCGTATCAGCTAAGACAGCGACGAACATCGGCAAGTCAATCCCCACCATAACGAGAACCATGACAACAATCTTGATAAATAAGGAGAAAACAATATTGAAGATTGCGGTATTTCTCGCCATCTTGGAAATCTTATAAGCGTCATAGACCTTGGCTGGATCATCATTCATGATTACGATATCCGCACTTTCGACAGCTGTGTCGCTTCCGATGCCTCCCATCGCGATTCCAATGTCGCTCCGTTTAATTGAAGGAGCATCGTTGATTCCATCACCAATGAAGGCGACACCTTTTTGATGTTCCATTTCAATTTCAAGAACTTTTGTTTTGCCTTCCGGAGAAAGTTCACTGACATAGCGGTCAATGCCAAGAGTTTGACATAAACTTTTAGCGTTTTCTTCTTTATCACCAGTGAGCAAAAGAATTTCGATATTTTCGTGATGGAGAAGATCCACCATTGGCTGAGCATCTTCTTTTAGCTCATCAGCCAAGAGAACATAGCCGAGGTATTTACCATTCTTGGCAACAAATACGGGGGTTCCGATATCTACTACATCGGGTGTTTCAATTCCGTGATTCGAGAAGTAGAGCTTTGATCCAGCAATAATGTTGTTCTCGCGATAAGTTGTCTCAGTACCCAATCCTGATATTTCCTTAAAATCTTTTTGTTCTGCTGCTAATTTGCGAAAATTGTGGCCGTGGCAGATGGCTTTTCCAATCGGGTGAGTTGATAAGCATTCAGCGGCGTAAAGAGCTTCCATCAATTGATTTTCTTTAACTCTTTCCGCGGGAGCAATGTCCTGAATCGAGAAAGATCCGTGAGTGAGAGTGCCGGTCTTATCGGTTACCAGTAATCTCATCTTAACCAAATCATCGAAGCGGTCAGTGCCTTTAACGACAATTCCGTGCTTGCTTGATAAACCGATCGCCGAGAAATAGGCAAGAGGAACACTTATGACAATCGCACATGGGCAGGCAATAACCAGAATCTCTAGGCCTTGGTAAGTCACATTCTGCCACTGCTTGGTAGTCAGTCCAGCAATGAGAATATAGAAAATAGAAATAAAGACAATTAAAGGAGTGTACCAACGAGCGAACTTGGTGATGAATTTCGCTGCTTTAGTTTTTCTTTCTCCACTAGTGGAGATTAGATTCATAATCTTCGCGACAGTCGAATCGACATATTCTTTTTCAACTTCGATTGTTAAAGAACCGCTTTTGATTATGCATCCGCTGAGAGCGGTGTGACCGGTTTTTACTTGGACAGGCACATATTCTCCCGTTAAAGAAGATAAATCAAGAAAAGCTTCGCCTTCGATAATTTTTCCATCGACAGGAATCGATTCCCCGACTTTTACAAAGATAATATCGCCGACTTTTAGCTCCTCGGGTTTAACTTGAGTAATTTCCCCATCAGCCACTTTGTTCGCATATTCAGCCCTTAAGTTAATCGCGGACATCACTGCGAAACGGCTTTTCTTTGTGGCGATTGCTTCCACCACTCGTCCGATTTGAAACAAACCGATAACGAGAATGGCTTCGACATGTTCTTCATGAAGGAAAGCTGGAATTTCCCCGACGTGAGGTGAGTATTCAAGCGAGGCTAAAACAAAGGCTCCAATGGCCGCGATGGTAATTAAGAGATATTCATCAACGGGGTTTTGTTTATGGAAAATCTTATATAAGGGTTTGTAGATGATGTCGTAGGCAAGAACAATAACCGCAGATAGGTAGAGACTGAAACGTAGCCAATATAAGCTATTGTCAGTAAGCCAAAAACTACAGATAACAATGACAATTGTCGCGTAAATAACTCGGAAGAGCATTATCAAGGTGTGGCGATCAAAAAGATTCAACTTTTGAGACTTATAGTTAATATCCTTAATTTGAATCGGGTCACTTTCCACCTCTCGAATAATGGATAGAAGTTTTTCTTTCGATATCTCTTTATCTTCAAAAGTGACATATAAATGGTTGCCTGCGAAATCGATGCGAGCGTAAACAATACCGGGGTAATTGTTGAGATGAGCTTCTGTTTTTGTCGCGCAGTTCGCGCAATCGAAGCCGGTTATTTCATAAACTTTCTTAATCATTTTGTTGTTCCTCCATCACGTGGTCGAGAGCGACGTGAATTAGTTGCTGGACATGTCCGTCCTTTAAACGGTAATAAACTCGCAGTCCATACTTCTTACTGCTGACCAGGCCCTGATCTTTCAAGACGCGGATTTGGTGGCTAACCAAGGATTGAGAGGCTCCAATTTCTCGGGCGATGTCGCCGACACTTTTAGAAGGCATGCATTCAAGAGTCTGACATTTTCCGCAAAGATATTTGTCTTTGTCCTCACATAGTCCGACATCTAAAAGACTCATCATTATCTTCAGGCGAGTGTTGTCCGAGAGAACGAAGAAGATCTTTTTGATTTTTTCAGTAGAGCTTTTCTTTTTCATATTCTGAGCTTATCTATTATATGAACGCTCATTCATATGGTCAATAAGAATTAAACAAATTATATATTTTTTCTCACACGATTTTTCAGTCAAAATGATATAAGGTTCCGATTAAAAAGTTTGATGGTTAATATGAATCCATTATCCAATAATGTTTATATTCATATATAAAAAGAGATGAAAGAAACCATATCTACACTTTTTTATTTGATGTGTCGGGGCGACCATTTTGATGCAATTTCATAGGCTTTAATAATCTTGACATTTCTTTCACTTAAACTTTGTAACAGATGCTAAAGGTATATTCAGTTTCAGCAAATTAGAATATTTAAATCCATAAATCAGACAAGTAATAACTGTGATTACACCACCATGTGTAACAAGTAATGCCTTCCACTTCTTTATTCTTTCTTCAGCAGTCATAACTGTTACACCTCCTAACCTGTAATTTTTGTGGTAACAAATATCCCTTCCGGGTGATTGCTTCACAAATAACTACGGATTCCCGCAAGAAAAAAGACGACGTCTTGTCGTCCTTAATCCTAGGCTTTGGAGCCAGTTATTCCATCTTACTCAAAATCTACCAAATAATATTGATTCTGTAAACCATATTTTTCCGATGAAACCTGAACTTTTACATAGTAACTTCTGATTACTTCTTGTTACTTCTTGTATAGTTCTGGTATCGAAATATATACCTAACACTTGATATAACTTAGATTATATATAGCGTACAAATGTAGTAAAAAATATTTTTAAATAGATGGTACATCTTCCAAATAATAAGTATAAGCCTTAAATGATTCTTTCAAATGTTCAGCCTTTTTAATTGTGCTGATAAGTGTATCTTCCCAAGCTTCACTGTAACAGCTGATGCCATTATCAAAATCACTTTTATCTTTGAATAAATAAATCATTTTCTTTCTATAAACAGGTTTTTCTTTGCCGAGAATCGCAATACCTTCCTCAACGTCTTTGACAGTCAACCCAGTCTTAGTTGATACACGAATAAAATTGTGTTTGAAGTATTCACTAAAATCATGATCGTTGTCATCAAGAATTAAAACGTTATCAATGTCTCTACATTTATTTTGTAGATAGGCCAATACTTCTATAGCTTTAGGGTTAGAAGACAAAGTCTTACCTCTAAAAGCGTCTCTAATTTTAATTCCATTATTTTCTATAGTTTTTAATCTTTCTTCATAGATGGATTCGGCAAATCTAGCTTTTGAAGTGATAACAAGTTCAGCACCAGTCGACTCCAATAAAGCTTGTAGTAAATACAGTTTTTCGTCTTCTATTCCTAGAACGCCCGTTTCAGCAGTTCCTATTTCAGAATTAAGAACACCATCAATGTCACAAAATACTAGTTTCATAAAACCTCGACTATCAGCAAATGAAAAACCTCATTGTTAATTCGAGAATATACATCATAATCAAAAATGTAATCATTTTGAATATTTAAAGCAAAATCATTGCTCTTGGTTCTCTTAGAACTAACTGGCCATTCCTTGATACACGCCTTGTGTTCTCCTCTAGAAATAGAAAATGGTTCAGAGCGAGTATCTTTGCGAGGTTCTGCAAAATAGGTTGGGTAATTTGTAATAAAAACAAAGTACCCTTTTTTAAATTGTTTATCCTTCACAAATTGCTCTAATCTGTATATGTCTTCCCAAACATCAAACCTTCCATTGGTGGTATCCTCTTGATTGTTTAATCTAATATTCTCTCCAAAGAGGACAGTCTCAAAAGATCTTGTTTTATATTTAAATTCAAAAGCAATTTTCTCATCTTTGCTTTTTACTAATAAATCAAAGCTAATTTTCTTATCGCCAAACACAAAATGCTTAGGATTGTTCCATGGAGTATATTCAGGCAAAATCTGATAATCAGGAAACATTTTATTTAACTCAATAGCGAAAACATCTCTTAATTGAGCTTCAGATACAAAACAATCGTAACCATTATTTTTGATATTAGTTAAAATATTTTTTATATTTTTTGTTATTAACATAGTTCTTCCTTTCTATTCTATCAAATAGTTATTTGCCGTTGCTATATAAGAATCTTTTGTTTAAATCGTTATAGTTGTCCTCATAAAAACTCTTAAGTCTTTGAATCAATTTAATAAGGATTGATTTATAATCCCAGATACCATTCTCGTTTTTAATACCAATTACATCATCAGGAACATTTTCAAATTGTGATTTAAAGTCTTTAAACAGGGCATATTCAATCATTTCGTAGGTGTTTGATAAATAATTCAGCAACTGATGTAAATGAAGGTAATAGCCACATTCCTTATTTGTATCAACGATTTCTAGATACTTCTTTTTAATATCACTTCTAATAATTGCGATTGATTTGTCTGCATCTTCTTTAAAGGTTGGTATGCTATCCAAAACAAAAATGCTATTAATTGTCTTCTCCATTGCCTTCATGGTTCCAACTAATTTATCAAGCGCATAGCCAAAGAAAATATCAACTGGTCTGTAGTCGAATTTAACATCATTCATTTCTTCTTCAAGTGGGTTCACTACTTTTGTAAGAAGATACCATGAATATTTCCTATAAGCACTCTTTGTTTTGCTTAATATATATTTGATTAGTCGATATTCTTCTCTGAGTTCACTTTCGGAAAGAGAATCAACACAGTTGAAATATTTATCCTTTGCATCTAAATCAAAGCAGTTATCTAATGCCTCAATATCTTCTTTTCTTTCTGCAACTTTAAGAAAATCTCTCATTTCAAAAACAGAATGAAAAATATGATGTGGATTCTTTCTTGTAAATTCATACAACATAACAGCGTTACCGACAAGACCTACACCTTCATCAGAAAATAACCATTTATAATGCTTTTCTCCATCTTTTAGTAATTCAGGATAGGAGAACTCTAGATCAAACTTTTTACACAACTCATAGATTTTCTTTGTTCCGTTATGCTCGCTTGTTACTAGCGCATAGTGTTTTCCATTAAATAATGTGCTAGCCATAATTATCTCCTTGATGCAGCTTCATAAATTAATCCAACAACTGCATCGCCTTCCGCTACTACCCAACCAGTCCAATCTCTAGTGACTTTTTGACTAGCATCATATGTGCCTAGCACTCTACCACCTTCATCTTTAGCGGTTTTGTTTCCTTGTAAGTCAGTTTCAATAGTACCAATGACTCTTTGGTTTCTGTCTTTAATTGTTTCTAACATAAATCCTTCTTTCTAACCATACAAGATTTAAAAAGCCCATCATTTGATGGGCATGTTAGCGACAACGACACCCATCATTCTAGCTTTAGCACCTTATCAAAGACAAAATGACAGGTTGCTGGTGGATCATCGAGCTAGTCTCTCCCCACACTCTTTATGGTTGATTTAATTGTACTAATTTCTAAGGTTTTTACAACACTATTTTTTGTACTTTTTTACTTATGTTAATAGTAAGTAAATCAAAGATTTCTTACTAAATACATAAAAAACCCACCACTTTTGAATGGTGAGTTCTGATTGGTTCTGATAAGTTGTTTTAGTGTTTTAGTATGTTCTGATTATTCCAGTGATACTTAACACTTTAAATAACTTATCTTATATGCAGTGTATGCGCGCTACTAAAATATATGAAGTTCTATTAAAATAAAAAGGCACGCTCCTCCGTATGGTCAGTACTTCACTGGGGTGTGCTTTTTTAAAAACGGTTCTCTACTTTTAAAGGTGGACAGTTTTTTTCTTCTCCACCTTTTAGTTCATAGATTTGCCAGTTTTGAAAGGTCTCCTATAATTGAAATGTTAATCAACAACCAAGGAGACCCATATGGATTTTAACACATTTTTATTAAGGCTTGGACTTGAACCAAATAACTTTAAGAACAAGCCAATTGAACCAGTCCAATTTGATAAAGGCTTTGTTTTTGAAGTTGAACAAATTGTTGAAGAAAGAAAATGCCCACATTGTTCTTCAAATGATGTCTATATTAATGATTATCGATTTGTTGAATATCAATGTACTGAAAATCAAAACATCACTGACATTCTACGAGTTAAGAAGCCGCGTTTTAAATGCCAAAAATGTGGAAAGACTTTCACTAAGCCACTTAAAGGAATAAACCCTTATTCAAGTATTACTAATCAGGTGAAACAATTTATTTTAAATGACTTTTCTCGACCATTCACATTTACTGAGATTGCTAAAAATTACCACATTTCGCTCAATCACGTTATCAAGATATTTGATGAACAAGTCAAATTTGTTCCTCGCCTTAAAATGCCTCGTGTCCTATGCATAGATGAAATTAGATTCTCAGAAGAAATAAATCAAAAGTTTGTCTGTGTTATCACTGATTTTGAGAATAAAGAAATCGTTGATCTAATTAGAAATAGGCAAATGCCATATTTAAGTGAATATTTTGATAATATTCCACTTAAGGAAAGGGAGAATACTAAAGTATTCATCTCAGATATGTATGATACTTACTCAACGATATGTCACCGCTACTTCCCTAAAGCTATTCATGTCGTTGATCTGTTTCATGTCATCACGCAGCTCACAAACGCGGTTAATCGCATTAGAACGAGAATTATGAACAATGAAGCTGGTAAGGGTACGATGGAATATAATTTTATGAAAGCCCATTGGAAATACTTTCTTTGTTTAAAAAGTCGCATTTCAAATAAGCACTATGTCTATCAAAAAACCGGGGAGAGTTATTTCTACGCTGAGATGGTTTATAGATGCATTAAATTGAATCTTGATTTATGGGATGGCTGGATGTGTTTACAAGAGCTATATCGGTACACTGATAAATATACTTTTGAAGAAGCTGTGAACTTTGTCGTTTGGATTTCTAAGAAACTTTTAAAATCAAACAATGAATTGTTAAAGTCAGTTGGAAGAACATACCACAAATGGAGATACGAAATCGCCAATGGATTTAACAAAAAACAAACAGAAATTAGATACACAAACGCCATCGCTGAAGGTCTAAAGAATCAACTTAAAACAATAATTAAATCCGCTTATGGATATCACAATTTTGATAGATTTCGCAAAAGAGCCATGTTAATAATGACCTATAAAAACAAACCATAAGAAAAGACCAGAATTTCGGTTTCTGGTCTAATCTTTTTCTATCCACCTTTTAAAGTAGAGTTTTAGTGGTTTGATTTAACTATTCCACCTTTTTCCACCTTTTAAAGTAGAAAGCCCATTTTCATTAATAACGTGTTGTCCGATTATTCAGCGACAGCAACGTAAACAGCGATGTAGCTAAAGATAATTCTTTTGTTGGTTGAAATTGTTACTTCGTCACGGGCTGTGAAAGAGAAATCGACAGCTTCAACAGTTGCTTCAACACCACCTTGGGTTGGAGTTTTGGCAACTCCACCAATAGTGAGGATGTCGGCATTTGGGCTAGCCCAACCAGCGCAACCAGCGACGACTTTAACGATTTCAGTACCTTCATCGAATACTAAGGTAACACTACCACCAGCACTGCTAGAACCAAATTTAACTCCGTTAAATTGTGGGCCGGTGGTGGCAGCAGATTGTTCGGCATAATAAACATTTGTCTCGCCTGATGATGAGGCAAGTTTATCGGTTCCGCCTTCTACTACTTTGGTTTTTAAGAATGTTGCGAATTCACCAACTGTGTATTTGGTATTTCCACCCGCACCGTAGGGTGTTCTAACTTGATCAGACAAATCGTAAGTAGCGAGTAGAGTAGATTCGACTGGATCTGGATCTGGGTCTGGATCTGGGTCTTCTCCGCCTTCGCCAGGAGTGAAGGAAATGAGACTAACGCTAACTAATTCTAAGTCAGCATTGTATTTTTTAAGGTTTCCTTCGAGAACGACAGAGTTGCCAACAACAATCTTCTCATCAGCTTCGGCTTGGGTTTGAATGGAGAGGCGATAAATCAAGAGTGTTGTAGCCGCATCAACAGTCTCACCAATGCGGAAACTAACGTTTTTGTAGCCTGCGTCATAGGCGGCTGTAATCGCGGTAATAACACCAGATACTCTGTAGAGTTCGGTTGTAGTCTCGTTGTGTGCGAGAGCACCGGCGATTTCTAAAGCTTGAGCAATGGTAACTACTTCAGCTTCAGCGGGTGGTTGGACACCACCGGTCGCGGAAATCAATTTAGACCCACCTTGTGGGATTTCTGGAGTTGATCCGTAAAGTTGTAATTTTCCTTCGACGACGACAGTTGCTTCAGGTAGAATCGTAGCGGCTTCGGCAGCAGTAACGCCTAAGCGGTAAACTGTGATTTGTGCATTAGCAGGAGCGTCTTTGGTTTCACCGATTTTGAAACTAATGTTGCCGTATCCTGAATTATAGGCACTAGTAATCGCGGTAACGACACCAGTGACTGTGTAGGTGAGGGCAGTTGTCTCGTTAGTAGCGCCGTTTAAAGTGGCAATAATTGCGAGAGCTTCAGTGACAGTGAGATCGAGATCAGGAGCGGCTTCGATTGTGACATCGACTGTATCATATTCCTCTTCGAGGTATGAAACAGTGATAGTAGCAGTTCCTTCCGCAAGCGCGTAGACAGCAAGGCCGACCGTGCTAGCGACTGTCGGAGCGCTAGATTCGACGACGAGGTCGCCATCCGCAAGTGCTTTTTGAATGTTGATTGCAGGTTCAGTTTCAAGTTCTAATGTTCTTGATCCACTACCAGCAACCCAGGCCGCTTGCATTTCAGCTTTGTTGGTGATTTCTAAGCTTTCTAAGCTTGCACCACCGCCACATCCGCTGAGGACGAGCATTCCGGCTGCAATTAAGATTGGAAGTATTTTTTTATTCATAAATTCCTCCTTTCCAATCATTATTAATAGGCGAGACTATTGGACAAATGTCTCGTTTTTTATATCTTTCAGGACGCCTTCGTACATCACTTTCTTTTGCAATCCGAGGATTGTGTGAGTGACTCCGAATCCTAAAAGGATAACCGATGCAATAGCGAGTCCGACGAAAACCCAGAACTCGGGGACATTAATTGTGATTTCAAATTGATTGTCCGCTTTTTTTGATAAGAGCAAGAAGATGATAGAAGTCGTTAGGAGAATGAGACCTAAGATGTTGTTGGCCATTCCTCTCGCATAGTGATTACGACCACGTTGAAGTTCTGCGTGACTGGCACGGGAAAGAGACTTAATTTTTTCATGGCTCGTTCCGTGAGTCATCAAGTGACCACAACGAGGACAAATGTAGGAAATCTCAGTGTTTTCGTCGATTGCGAAATCCTTTACTTTTTTGTAAGTCGAATCAGTGGCTTCGATCTTTTTCTCGTTTATTTTTTTACCACAATGGTAGCAATACATTTTAATACCTCCTTGTAATTAAACAGGCTGCACCCAGGACATACTCGATTTAGTATTGGGAGTAATTTGGAATGTAAGATTTCCACTTGTGGTGCGATGCCAGGTGTAAATTCCGCTGATATTGAAGGATTGTCCAATATAGTCGTTTTCGGTCTTCCAAATGTAGGAAGGTCTTGTGGAATCGAATTTGCACCAGCTTAAGTTTGTGATGTAGACAGAGAATGTGCAGCCAGCGAAACGAAGCGTAATTTCATCACCACTTGGGTTAATATAGAAATCATTAACGGTGACAGTATCAGTGACGATTACTGGGCTGTAGAGGCATTCAAAGTCACGGTTTGTCGTGACTGTGCTCAATTCACTAGAAGTGTATTCGAAATAGTGTAAGTCAGTCGGTGAACCGGCATTCTCGGCAGCGGTACGAATGATGAGCGCATCATCGTCCTTGCGAAGTGACGGAACATTGGGGAAGTGACCTTCAGCGCCAGTTAACTGGAATCCGAAGGTTTCGCTATTCAATGCAAGGGCACAGATTTGAAGATAAGTATTCACGGTTGTATAGATGCTTGAAACAGCTCCCATACCACAGAAAATGTTAATTCCAGCCCATTCTCCGCCTTCTTCACGACCACCATCCTCTTCCGAATAGTAATCGACTAGATACATAGTTCCATTGGAGAATCCGGCCACGGTACCAGTAACTCTTACCTTTTGATTGTGATAAAGGTTCTCGTAATTTGGGTCGAGAATGGATTTTTCAACTTCAATCTTGAGATCGAGGAGGGAGGTACTTTCGTAATCACCTCGATTAAATCCTGGTTCTCCCTCTGGAGAGAAGAGACACTTTTCGAAATCTTCAGCTTGATTTTGAGCTTTGTAAAAGGTTTGCGAATAATCAGGCATGTCTTGGACGTTTTTCACCCAGCTCAATCCTTCTTGAACAATCATAAGGTTCAAAAGAACTAATGAGTTAGAAGGAGCGTTTGGGACGGTTTCGTTAATCCAAACGAGTCCGACATAGCGTTCGCCAGTAGAATCGTGTTTGGGCGGACCGTAAGAAGCTTGGGCGGTCGAAACGACAATTGTGCCGTGCTCGTTCGCTTGCTTGATTTTTGCTTTTGTGAATGCGGAGGCGGTGGCACCCCATTCTTGGACACGTCCTGTTGATTCAGGAGTGTCAATACCAAAGTATCGAACTTTGATAATATCTGACTTGGTGGTTGTCACAACGGGATAGAAGTGGGTAGTATCACCATCGATGTGAAGCGCCAAAGTGACTTGTCCAACTCCATCGGAATAGAAGTCTTTACCTTCATAGGCAAGATTCAGTTCGACAGATCCATCATTGGCATAGTCGACGAAAGTCGGTGTGCTATCTCCGCAGCTCGTTAAACCGAAAGCGGCGATGGCGACAAGGGACATCATCACTCTTTTAAGAAAATTTGTTTTCATATCGTTTCCTCCGTAATGCTATTAAGCAATATCCAACTTCGTCGTGTTAATCGCTGAATTGAAGATTGAGGTAATTGAGTCAGTGCCTAGCAAGGCATTGGTAACAATACCACCAACTTGATCGCGCAATGTTTTACTTCCAGGGAAAACGGGGGTATTGATGTAAGCACCAAGGATCTTGTTTTGGACGATGTCCGCAACTTGAACGTACTCACCTCCATTATCCACGAAATCATAGAAGAGTTCAGTTGTGTAACTGGAATGACGCACAGGCAAGTAGCCTTCCGAACCATTGCAGGTAATATCAACGTTAACTTCAGAAGAAGTAAGGAATTTTAAAAACTTCCAGGCGTAAAGTTGTAAAGTGGCCGCTTTTTGACTACTGAAACGCGGATGGGTTAACATCGTTAAGGTTGGACCTTGAGAGATGTAAACCGATTTATTCGGGTTATCAGTTGGAACGCGGGCAACCACTGCAACAAAGGAGCCTTCCTCTGGAAATGTGTATCCAGAACCACCGGTAGAACCGATTGTGAAGGCTGTTTCCTCAGCCTTGAAAAGGTTGGAACCATATTCACCATAAGTACCTTTAGTGGCCAATAAATAAGGTTTTGTGTTTGTTTCAGACCGATAATATTCATCTTTCCATTTTTGAACGAGGGCTTCGGCTTGGGCGCGGGCAGTGCCAGTCTCAAAGTCGATGACACCTTGTTTAGTTGTTGGATCAATGGAAGAGTATCCAATTTCATTTTGATAGAGCTTGGTGATGAATAGGTTGCTATCGCTATCGTACATGACGGGGACTACAAGAGATGGAGCAATTGTTTCCTTGTTATCAAAAATGACTTTAGCATAATCCATTAAGTCATCCCAGGTCATCGTATCGTTAATAAAATCCGCGAGTTGACCTGGCAATAAATCACTGCCGTGCTCTGGGTGATAGTACTCGGCATTGTAGTAAGGGAGGGCGGCTTCCACAATGTCACGGTTGTAAATCATGACTTCGGTTGATTTCATGATTGGGAGAGAATACATCCCATCTCGTGTGTAGTGACGACCTTCGTCAATAAAGGCCTCGATGAAATCTTCTTCGCCCTGATCATCATCCAAATATAAATCAGTACCGAAAGTTGTCTCCGAATTATCGATGAAATCTTGAAGATTAACGACATACTTTCCAGGGTTATTTCCTTCGGCTTTGATGTAGTCAGCTACGTGATCTGGATAAGCAATAGCGAGAGTCGGGCTATCTCCGCCTGCAAGGGAAGTTGTGATATGTTGCGGCATATCATCATATCCACCTTTATAGGTGAGTTTGATCTCGACATCAACACCTTCATGTGTTTTGACTCTTCTTTCAAATTCATCAACTTGATTTTGAATTGAGTTTTCAACTTTATCACCAAAGGTGTGCCAGAAATCAATAACGATTTTGTCCGAATCGCCTCCACCTCCACAGGAAGCTAGCACCATTGTCATGGCGCTAGCCCCTAAAAGGCTAATTGTTTTAAGAATTTTTTTCATAAATGTCCTCCTATTTGGACAGGGCACGAACCCTAATTACATTGCGAGCAAGATATTGGATTGTGCAGTGTTGAATTGTTCTAAGATCCATGAATCAGTGGCGTCGACTAATGGTTTCTTGAGAATGTTGGTCATTAAAGCGCCAACTTGGTCACGAGCAGTGGATGAACCTTTGAAGGTTGGGCTCGCGTAAAGAACATTAGAAACTGTGGTGCAGTAGGTAGCAGTACGAGCAGCTAACTTATCGACAGAAGCATCTGCTTTTCCAGTTTCGTCGGAGTAGGAGAAGTATTCTTCCATGGTGTAGACAGATTGTCTGACTGGGAGATATCCAGTTAAGGTCGCCCAGCGGATGTTTTGGTCCTTCTCAGCGAAGAATTTGTAGAACTTCCAAGCAGCTAATTCACGATCTTTGTCGCCGTGAGATAAGATAGCGGCAGATGGTCCTTGGTTAATGATCTTCAAGGCGCCACTTTCAGCATGTGGAATCTTGGCAGCGCCGACTTGGTCATCAAAGTTTTGTTGTTGATACTTATAGCCAGCGGTTGAACCGACGGAGAATAAGAATGCATTGTTAACGAATTGGGTGTTAACATAGTCACCAATCGTACCAGCAGTGGCGAGATAGTGATTATTAGCATATTCGTTTAAGTCTTTTAAGAGACCGCGGACGTTTGCGTTATTGAAATTTAAGATGCCGGTACCAGTTTCGGTATTAACATCAGTGTATCCATAGCCATATTGTTCACAAAGAGTGATGAAGAAGTTGGCGTCGGAATCGTAACCAAGAACACCATAGTGTTCAGCGGTTGTATCGATGATCTTGGAGCCTTCTGGTAAACTTTCGTTGTGTTCCATAATAGCTGGAGCTAAGTGGTCAAAGAAGTGTTCCCAAGTTAAGTTGTTGATATAAGCAGCGTTGATCGTGGCTGGAACTTCAGAGTCAATTGCATGAAGCGCTTCGCCAAGGGTTGGATTGAATAAGACGGTTTCATTATAGAACATCGCCTCGGTTGATTTAGATAATGGTAAGGAGTAAACGCCCTCAATTGGGTACATTTCACCTTCTGCTAAGAAAGCAGGAACGATATCATCTTTGTCGGTTTGAGACCATCCATAGTTGGTGTTGTCAATGTATGGTTCTAGGTTGACCGCTTTACCGAAGTCCATGTAACGGACAACGTGGTCTGGGTAGCATTCGACGAGGTCGGGGTACTCACCCGTTCCCATATCAGAGATGACTTGATCTCTTAATTGATCGTAGTTACCACTGTACTTATTGTTGACGACAGTGATGTTTTCATTGCCTGGAATTTCGTTGAATTCCTCAATGAACGTGTCAATCATTTCCGAAGCCGCTTGAGCGTTTCGGTGCATGAATGTGATCGTGGTATTTAACGGTCTGTCTGGATCATCATTACCACCACCTCCGCCGCCGCATGCTGTGAGAATTACCATAGCTGCAAGTGGCAGACATTTGAGTAAGTTTTCTTTTTTCATAAAGAATCTCCTTTAATTTCTATTAATTAGCCAACCGGCTAGTTAATCAATGTTATTATCCCTTGATACCCGCTCTTCCAACGCCCTTCATAATGTATTTTCTGAAGAAGACGAAGAGGAGGAATAAAGGAACAGTGACACAGAATGATGCGGCCATTTGATAGCCGAATTCGACTGTGCCGGTATCGGGATCTGAGAACGCTGATCCACGTAGAGCGTTAGAAATGAGACGGAACTCATCCTTCTTAGTGACTAATTGAGGCCAAATATAGCTGTTCCAGGTTCCCATGAATTTCAAAATAACAATGGAAATAAGAGTTGGTGCAGCTAGTGGGACCATGACTTTCCAGAGATAGGACCAGTCACTCTTTCCATCAACTTTCGCTGCGAGGTAGAGTTCGTTAGGGATTTGTTTGAAATTTTGTCTTAACAAGTAGATGTGGAAGACGCTAATCCAGAACGGAACGATCATCGCTGCGTAAGCATCGAGGAGAGTTTGATCTTTAATCCAGCCAAAGGCATTGACAGTGAGATAGTTAGAGATAACCATCATTTCGCCAGGAATCATCATAGTCATGAGAAAAATCATGAAGAGCGCCTCACGTCCTTTGAAGTTAAGTCTTGCAAAGGCGAAAGCCGCAAAGATGGTAGTAATCAGCGTTCCAGCAGTGGAGACCGCCGCAACCACGATAGTGTTTATCATGTATGTGGTAAAATCAAAGACTTGGAACACATAAGCATAGTTGCTCCACATGACGATATTTGGGAAGAAGGTCTGAACCGGAGCTACAATCTCATCTAGTTGCTTCAATGACGTAATAATCATCCAATAGAATGGGAATAAAACGGTCATTGCTAAGACGAGAATGAAGAGGTAAACGAGGACCGTGCTGACGATGCGGGTGACTTTTTCAGTCGAACGAATCGCTTCGGCCGTCTTGCCTGCTTCTTTGAGGGAGAGGACGATGTTGGTATCAATATTTTCTTTTTTGAAGTCGACATACTTGACGGGCGCTAAAACTTGTTCTGTCATACCATATCCCCCTTATTAATAATAAACCCTCTTCTTGCTAATACCAAATTGTAAGAATGTGAAAGCAAGAATTACTACGAAGAGGAACACACCTGCAGCTGCGGCGCGGGAGGTGAATCCTTTTTCGACGTTATCGTAGACGTAATAGACGATTGTCTCCATATCAGGAATGACGGAGTTTCGTCCCAAAGTACCTGGTCCACCGAACATCGCGACGACCGCGGTGTACTGTTTAAAGGCCGATATAAAACTCGTAATCATGATGTAGAGAATTTGCGGCGATAAGAGCGGAAAAGTGATCCTAGTGAGAACTTTCCATTTTGGACAGGCATCGATTTGTGCTGCTTGATAGTATTGTTTATCAATACCTTGCAGTCCTGATAAGAAGATGAGGATCTTGAAAGGCATTGATGACCAAATGATGTAAATGCTTAATGGAATCATCGCGATCCAACGATTCGCGCCATAAATCCAGACCATGTTACTGCCGGATATGTAGTTGATGACACCTTGGGTATCAAAGATAACCGAGAAGACGAGACCAACAGCGACGGCGTTAGTTACATAGGGAAGGAAGAAGACGGTTTGAATAAATTTTTGGAACCATTTGATGGAGTTCAACGCAACTGAGATAATCAGAGCGAGAACAATTTCGATTGGAACAGTCACAAATGTGAGAATCAGGGTATTAGGAATGGCGTAGCGGACGAAGTTAACTTCGACACCACCGGTCTTAGTTGGAAGACCGAAGATAACACCGAAGTTCTCAAGGGTGAAGCCATCGAACTGACCGGTTGCATAGTTATATCCAGAAGCAAACGAGATGAAAATCGTATTAATTAAAGGATATAAGAGGAACACGCCAATAAGGACGACAACAGGGGCGAGGTAAACCCAAGCTTTCCAGTTGTTCTTGCTCGCGACATCTTCTATGCCGGTAACTTGGTAAGGATTTTTAACGCGTTTCTTACCAATGAGACGAACAATGGTTTTCTTGGACTCATCGTATCCTTCGGCAATTTCGGGTACAGGTTCAAGGAATAAAGAATCGTTAGCTGAAATAACTTGTTCCCCTGGGGCAAGCTTTCGTTTCCTTAGACCTCTGAAAAATGCAATTATTTTATCGAGCATATAATCACCTACTTAATCTGAATTCTTTCTTCGGTTTCGCCATCGAAGATAAATAATTTAGAAGGTTTAACTTTTAAAACAATGCTCTTAGCATCGCTGATTTCATCAGACGAAATAATAATTTTGAAGGTATCTTTGGTGCAATCTTTGTGGCGGCAGACTAAGCTGACATCACGGCCGAGGACTTGGACCATTTCCACTTCGGCGTGGAAAAGGTGGCTGTCGTTGGCAGATGGAGTGGCAAAGCCTTCAGGACGAATCGCGACATAAACAGGTTTGCGTCCGATTTCTTTTTCTGCTTCATAAACACAGTCATCACCAATCATGATTTTCTTTCCATCAACAAATCCTTTGAAGACATTAATTGGAGGGGTCCCTAAGAACTGAGCAACGAAGAGGTTGGATGGGTTATTGTAAACAGTTTGTGGTGAATCGATTTGTTGCATTTCGCCGAGTTTCATAACGACGATTTGATCGGAGATAGACATCGCTTCTTCTTGGTCATGGGTGACGAATACGGTTGTGATGCCGGTTTCTCTTTGAATGCGGCGAATCTCTTCACGGGTTTGTAATCTCAAACGAGCATCAAGGTTACTTAATGGTTCGTCGAGAAGAAGAACTTTTGGTTTCTTAACCAAGGCACGAGCAATAGCAACACGTTGTTGTTGTCCGCCAGAGAGCTGGCTTGGTTTTCTTTCCAAGTAGTCTTCGACTTGAACCAGTTTCGCGGTTTCATAAACGATGTTGCGTCTCTCTTCTTTAGTTAACTTGCGGTGAGAAATCGCTTGGACGGTATCGAGCTGAACTTCGCTCAATTGATATATCTCTTTGAGTTCTTCAACAATTTCTTGAATTTCTTCTTTGCCGACTTTATTAATCTTGAAGTAAACTTTGGTCAATGGTTCGACAAAGTATAACTTGAAGTCGGAAATCGATAAGTGTTTAGATTTAAAGAATGCTTTAATACTGCCTTCAAGAGATTTATCCACGGCGTTGGTGACAACGATGTGGTGTGATTTAAATGGAGTAACAGCTAAGATGGCGTCTTTGCATTCCTCAATCTTAAGAGCTTGCAACTTATAAACGCGAGCAATTAATTCGTAACCGTGCTGAGTGCGAGTAATTACGACTTCACCAGGTTTGGCGAAGGCTGCAATCGCATGCTTGACTTTGTAGATAATTTCATCCATTTGGTTGGTTTCAAATTCGGAGAGAAGTCCTTTGAAAGTCATCTCAATGATTTGGTGAGGGCTCACTAATCCAACCGTTGCGCGGAAAGAGCTGTCGAACAAAGCTTTGCTTGTTTGAGTCTCGGTAGAATCAATTAATTTCGCATCGATAATCTTTGAGAAGTTTTCGGCGAATAATTTTTTGATATTTGGGTCGATATTAAAGAAGTGGACAGCGAGAGTTAAAACGCCATCTTGAACAGCGGACTCAAATTTGAATTTATCTTTCTTCAAACCGATTTTTTTCGCTAAAGAAGCCGAGCTGTCTAAGATGCCTTCAATAACATCGTTGGCTTTCAATTTGTATTGATAGACAAGGGTAAAATCGAAGAAGGTAACAAGCGGAACTTCAACTTGCAAGTTGGTGAGTGGGAACTCGATGTTCTTATAGATTGTCATATGAGGATAGAGGGCATAGTTTTGGAAAACGAGGCCGATTCCTCTCTTCTCAGGTGAAAGGTTAGTGACTTCTTGATCCCCGAACCAAACTTCACCAGAAGTTGGGACATGAAGACCCGAAATCATATATAGGGTCGTTGATTTACCACATCCAGAAGGACCTAGTAAACCGACAAGTTGGCCATCAGGGACAGTGAAGTGCAAATCCTTAACAGCAATTGTGTCGCGTATGTTCTTCTTGACGTCACCAGGGAAGATTTTTGTTAAATCCTTAATTCTAATTTCCATTTTAATAACTCCTTATTATTTAGTTCGTGCCATCTTCGACGACATCTTCATCAAGTTTTAATTTATGGGCTTTACGACGTGCACTAGCGGCCCTCGCAGTTACAACCACATACTTCAAGAAGTAACCGATAATCAACACAGAGAGAATCATGGTGATGATAATGAAGGGATCTAGTGGATTGAAGACCACAATAGCATTGGCGAACACCGTTGCGCGCAAGGCTGTAAATACACAGGCGAGGAGGACAATGATAGATCCGAGGAAACTCAAGATTGATTTAGTGATAAATTTCTTGGGTTTCAAACGGTGGAATTCATCGTTTTTGAATTTTTCCTTATAAAAGAAGAATAATCCAGTTGCGCCGATTAAGAAGGCCGCTGTGTATCCAACGGCAAGCCAAGTTAAGAGTAAATCTGCATTAAAGTAATGACCACTAGCATCGGGAGACATAACATTCACGTAACCGAATCTTGTCGCAACAGCGGTACGGGCAAGAGGTCCGTTTTTTCCATAGACATCAATCGTGACGTAGAAGCCGACAAAATCGAAACTATTGATTGATTTTCCATGGAAGTCGGAAGCAACAATGTTATCTCTCAAAACGAATGATAACTTATTGGTTTTTCCAGTAAGCACGTATTGGCTAACTGGAGAAGAAACGGTGAATTGGTTAGTTTTGTCATCGCCGTAACCGATTAAATATTCGCTTTGAGATAATGAGGTGACGCGATAACGGATGTGTGACACACCTTTATTAAGATTTGATTCATTGGTGCGGTAACCGCCTGGATTGAGTTCTTGGTATAAATCCTCACGTCCTTGGCGGATTGTGGTTTCGACGGCGGTAAAACCCATAAAATGGGAAATGCCACGGAAATCGATACTAATAAAATCATCAATATGATATGACGTAGCGAAAATCTTACGAGGAGCGATGGAATAAACAGCGGTCAAATCTGGTTCACGGCTGCCTTCAGCTGGATCTTTCGCATAGATGTTATGAATGACAAGACTATCGACATCAATGTCTTCATTTTCCGCTAAACGAATATCAATATTCATTGTTGTAGAAAAGCTTGAAATTTTGGAACCAACAGAATTCCAAAGGGCATCTTTGCTGGCGAGAAGGAATTGCTCATAGCGAGGAGTAGGATCGAGCACTCCGTCAACAAGAGCTTTGTATTCGAGATAGAGAGGCAGAGAATTTTCAGCATCTCTAAAATAGCCGAGGAAATAGTTTGCGTCTTCATCACCGTATTGGCTAGCGCCAGCGCGAGCGAGGAAAATGCCGGCCCTAGTGATGTTGATCCAATCAACTTTAACGATTTTTCCTTCTTCGTCGTACTGGTGTTCCATGACACGATCGAGAATTCCGCCTTTTAGACCAGTGACGATGTTTTGGTTATCTTCATAACTGAAATCGTAGACAACTTCAGCTCCGTGATTCCAATCTGCTTCCCATTGTTCGTTGACTTCCTCTTCGGATAGTTCAACATAAAAAATAACATGCTCTGCGGCTGCGTCCAAATTGAGGAAGCTTTCGTCGTAGACCATGTTAATGTTGTCAGGAATATAAATTTTAACATCCTGAGCTGGAACGCGGGGTTCAGTAAAAGAAAGTGTGGAGAAATCGAATGCTTTGACGCCGATGTAGGTAGGTGAGAGACCAAAGAGATGGTTTCTAAAAATCTTCTTTGGTAAATAAACTGCCCCACCGACAGATGGGTTAATGCTGAAAACATAAGCATTAAACTCCGGGATGCTGTCAAAGTTCTCGTCTAACGAGTTGAGTTTATCAAGCTCAGTTCTATCTTGAGGGGTGAGAGCATTGATTTCATCAATTGTGGCTTGGAATTCTTCGTCGTTTGGTGCAAGAAGGTATGTGGTTGTATTATCAGCATAACCTTGTCCACCAGTCGAGAAAGTGAACTGGAAAGAATGACTAGTTGAAGTAATGGTAGAAGCGATAGTAAGCGCAGACAATTTATCTGGGTTTACTGGCGTTTCAATTGGGTTGGGCGTCCAAGCGCTTCTTTTATCAAGCTCTCTTTTTGCCACGGCAGTTGTGGTGTTCGAAAAAGACGAGTTTCTAGCTACTAATCCGACAGGGAGAGCAGTAGCGACAGACAAACAAAAGGTAGCGAGAAAAAGCCCTATTGTTTTATTTTTTGTCATGTATTGAATGTCCTCCAATGTATAACATAAGACCACAATTATTATACACAAAGTGTTAAAGACTGCAAATGGAAATAACTACAAATTTTTGATTGCCTATTTAATAGTTATAATTTTTCTCGTACTTTGAAATCAGGTGCTTTCGAATGTGTGTTAATGCCCTTCAAAATGATCTCATCTCGGGACATAAAAATCTTGGTTCGATAGCCATCAACTTCGATTAAACCGAGCATATAATCGGCAAAACCCTGCCTTTTTTTGCTAAATGCCATGAGTGAAAATGAAACAAACAACGGAATCCCTAAGGTTAAAATAGAAAGAAGCAAAACTCCAAAATAGAAGATAGCGAAACGAGCCATTGTCCTACCAAATCTAGGTGAAAAATAATTTGAATCAACTAATCCAATTCGATAAAGCGCCTTGCCAAACGTCATTCTTCCGCGACGGAAAATGAATAGAGGCAAGAGATAGACAAACAGACCCGCAATAGAGTAAGCAACAGGAATTTCAATCCAAAGCATGTTATTCAAATAACGTGTGAAATCGTAATAACCGGGGACAGCAGTGATTAAAAAACCTTGTGCGTGGTCATCGAGATAGGGCGCTAAACCTTCAGTATAATAAAGTATTTTGCGTGGAGCGGGATCCTCAGGATTGATGATTATTTTTTCTTCTTCATCCTTCACAAAGTAGTGAATGCCGGATTCATTGGTTAGTTCATCGCTCAGCATGAAACTTTCATAATCGGTCAAAATGTTCGCATAATCCGCTTCGCTGCAAACCTCTTCGCAGTAGGTGAGAAAGCCCTTAATTGCGGCTTCAGCGCCGTTAATCTTAGATTGATCTCCGAAGTTACCACTATCGTTTAAGACACTGACAACATCGATAATCTCGGTTGGGCTAGCTGGAGGGAATTTGTCATCTTCTAGAAGATAGGAAATGATGTTATTAATAAAATTTAGACCGTTCTCGGAGGTCGGAACAGGAATATATAAACAGCTCTCGATTTTCAAATCAACTAATGCATTGATTTTTGCTTTATACTCCGGTGTCGAAGTGATAATCCCTCTTACCCCGATAAAAAGACCAACAAAGGCAAGAATAAATAAAATGGCATCCAAAACGTTAGCTAGGACACGGCGGTAAAAAGGCGGGAAGTAATATTCCAGCTCAATCTTATTTTCAACAGTTAAATCGTCATGAATCATTGCTTCTTATTATATTCCTCTATGCTATAAATAGCATCCAAATTTTCGGTTGTCACGCAAACGCTCTGGGAACACCAGTCGGTAATCGTCCGGTTGTAACCATTAAAAATCATAAAAATAACGGAAATGATTTGCAGTGCAAGTGAACACATCGACAGATAAATTAACATCGAAAGCGAGAAGGAGAAAGCAACTCCCATCACAGTCATTGGCAGGAAGAAACAAATCAAAGCGCCAGTTAATAAGGGGTAAACACTTCCAATTGCACTCTCGACTCTTGAATACAATTTCAAACGGTGGACATTGATGCGCTGAATCTTCATAAGCGACATACCCAGAGTCTGGTGTTTTTGGCGGCATAACGGGATGATAAAGAAGTAGACTAACCAAGCGATAAAGTAAGCAATAATCGAACTATAAGTGAAATAATCCTGACGGAAAACTTCGAATTTTTGAGCGATTTTTGCTGCTTCATTATAGGATAATTCAATACCTGAGTAGGATAGATTTGTTCGTTGGATTCCAGTGATTATTTCGGCATATAAATTAAAGAAGATGTTCTCGCCGATGTCATCATAATATTGTTTTCCAATCTTGGACATATCCGCGGACTCATCGAAGTGAGTGACTAATTCATCTTTGTAGATTGGTTTAAGAACAAATTCATCTCCCTGTCTAACGAAGAAAGACGATTCTTCTTCGATATTCGCGTAGGTACTAAAAAGAGTGAAATATTTACTATTAGTCATCTTGATGTCATGGAAGTAAGTCCAAATGACATCATTTTCCTTTTTGTGACCGAATTCAGGATAGTTAATAATACCTGCGTTTTCGTCGTCAAAACAGAAATAAGACAGGAAAACATCATAGGTAAATTCAAGACTCTCAGGAAAATAATATTTATCATCAATCTCGTGAAAATAGAGAAGTTTGTGACCATAAAGGATGTCAAGCTTCATGTGCTCGTAGGTTGCCGATTCTTCGCCTTTTGCTTCGTAATTGGTAATCAAATAGCCTAGAGGCGCGACGGCAACATTGAAGAGGAAAAAGGCGGCGATAAAAGACAAAAAGAAATCGGCAAAAAAAAGCAAGGTTCGTTTTCCTTTGCCTATCGGAGCGATTTCGAGAACGTTTGGATTTCCAATGTTTTTATCGACTTCCTGCATACTACTAATATACTTTATTTTTAGCAGATAAAAAACGATTTTTTATTAGATAAAAATGCTCCCTCGAATGAGAGAGCATTTGTTGTTTTCGTCAAATGATTTATTTGATGATTTCGCTGACGGATCCAGCACCAACGGTACGTCCACCTTCACGGATGGAGAACTTGGTTCCGGCTTCCATGGCGATTGGGTGAATGAGTTCGATAGTTAATTCGACGTTATCACCAGGCATAACCATGTCGACACCAGCCGGAAGAGCAATGATGCCAGTGACATCGGTGGTGCGGAAATAGAATTGTGGGCGATAGTTGCTCAAGAAAGCTGTGTGGCGTCCACCTTCTTCTTTAGTTAGGACGTAGACTGCGCCTTTGAACTTGCTGTGAGGAGTGACAGTTCCGGGTTTAGCGAGAACTTGTCCACGTTGAACTTGGTCACGGTTAATACCTCTTAAAAGAGCACCAACATTATCACCAGCTTCAACGAAGTCACAAATCTTACGGAAAGATTCGAGACCAGTAATGACAGTCTTTTGAGTTGGGCGAATACCGACGATTTCAACTTCATCGCCGAGTTTCGCTCTGCCGCGTTCGACACGGCCGGTAACGACAGTACCACGACCAGAAATGGTCATTGTATCTTCGATAGCAAGTAAGAATGGTTTGTCATCATCACGGGTTGGTTCTGGGACGAATTTGTCGCAGGCTTCCATTAAAGCGATGATATTCTTTTGCTCTTCTGGATCTCCATCGAGAGCCTTACGAGCGGAGCCACGGATGACTGGGACATCGTTGCCAGGATATCCGTAAGTATTTAAGAGTTCGCGAACTTCCATTTCGACTAAGTCGATTAATTCTGGATCGTTGGCGATGTCGGTCTTGTTGATAAAGACAACGACGTATGGAACACCAACTTGACGAGCAAGTAAGATGTGTTCACGAGTTTGTGGCATTACGCCATCGGTTCCAGCAACGACGAGGATAGCTCCGTCCATTTGGGCGGCTCCAGTGATCATGTTTTTAATGTAGTCAGCGTGCCCTGGGCAGTCGACGTGTGCGTAGTGTCTATTCGCAGTTTGATATTCAATGTGGGATGCGTTGATAGTAATACCACGTGCCTTCTCTTCAGGAGCAGAGTCGATTTGATCGTATGCGGTAACAACAGCTCCGCCTGCTTTCGCTAAGACAGCTGTGATAGCCGCTGTCAAAGTGGTTTTGCCGTGGTCAACGTGACCAATGGTACCAATGTTAACGTGTGGTTTCGATCTGTCAAATTTTTGTTTTGCCATAAGTGTAAATTTCCTTTCCTTCGTGTATGTATATTTGCAACGAATTCATAATATAGCAATATATTTTTATATGCAATACCCTTTAAAGGTATTAGGCAACTGGTTATCGAGCGGAGACTCCGTTCTTTTTGATAATTTCATCCATGATGTAGCGTGGGCATTCACCATAATGATCGAATTGCATGACATAGTTGCCTCGGCCTTGTGTCATACTGCGAAGGTCCGTGACGTATCCGAATATTTCGGATAATGGGACTTCGGCTTCGATAATTTTTGCGTTTGCTCTTTGCAATTCACCATTGATATTACCACGACGTCTAGAGATATCTCCAATGACATCACCGTAGTATTGTTCAGGAATAGTCACTTCGATTTTCATGATTGGTTCGAGAATGACAGGATCGCATTTACGAGCAGCTTCTTTGAGTGCCATCGAGGCCGCAATCTTGTATGCAGCTTCGCTGGAGTCAACATCGTGGTAACTACCATCGAATAGAGTAGCTTTGATATCAATCACTTCAAATCCCGCCACTAATCCTCTCTTCAAGGAATCGATGAGACCATCGCGAGTTGGTTTGATGTACTCTTTGGGAACGGTTCCGCCGACGATAGCGTCGACAAACTCAAATCCTTTTCCAGGGTTTGGCTCGAATTTAATCCAAACGTGACCATATTGACCACGACCACCGGATTGTTTGATGTATTTTCCTTCGCAATCACCGGAACCACGAATGGTTTCACGATATTCAACTTGCGGAGCGCCAACATTGACACTGACGCCGAATTCGCGTTTCATGCGGTCGACGATGATGTCGAGGTGCAATTCACCGACACCAGCGATGATCGTTTGACCGGTTTCTGGATTGGTGCGAACACGGAAAGTTGGGTCTTCTTCAGCGAGCTTCTGGAGAGCATTAGCCATTTTTTCTTGATCGCTTTTGGTCTTTGGTTCGACGGCCTGTTCGATAACAGGAGCGGGGAATTCCATTTGCTCGAGGATGACGACATCTTTTTCATCACAGAGAGTGTCTCCGGTGATGGTGTTTTTTAAGCCCACTACTGCTCCAATGTCACCAGCATGTAACTCTTCCACTTCTTGGCGGTGGCTACTGTGCATTAGAACAACACGAGCAATTCTTTCTTTAACACCCTTGGTGCTATTACAGACATACGATCCGCTCTTCAACACGCCGCTATAGATACGAACATATGAGAGTCGACCAATGAATGGATCAGATGCAATCTTGAATGCTAACGCAGCCAAAGGGGCGTTCTCGTCAGCGTGTACGACGGTCGGGTTGCCATTGGCATCGACACCCTTGGCAGGTGGAATGTCAACTGGACTTGGGAGATAATCAATAACACCGTCGAGGAGTAATTGAATATTTTTGTTTTTGTAAGCGGAACCGCAGAACACGGGATGAAATTCACCGGTTAAGACTGCTTTACGAATGCAGGCTTTGGTCTGCTCAACGCTCGGTTCTTGCCCATCAAGAACCACCATGAGTATTTCTTCATCATAGTTGGAAAGAGCTTCAAATAATTTTGCTCTTGTCTCTGCGACCTTTTCCTTCAAATCTTCAGGAATTGGTTTTTCGATTGGATTCGCATCAACATCTGGTCCATATACCCATGCTTTTTGCTCAATAACATCAACACAACCGATTAAGCTGGATTCAATGCCGATTGGGATTTGTACCGCGGCGGCATTAGCGCCTAATCTTTCATGAAGGGAGCGAACACACATATCGAAGTCCGCGCCGATAGCATCTAGTTTGTTCACAAAGACAATTCTTGGAACACCATATTTGCTGCCTTGTCTCCATACTGTTTCAGTTTGGGGCTCAACACCGTTTTTTCCATCGAGGACAGTGACCGCACCATCAAGAACACGAAGTGAGCGCTCAACTTCAACGGTGAAGTCAACGTGCCCAGGAGTGTCGATAATATTAATGCGATGTCCTTTCCAAGTGGCGGTTGTAGCCGCAGAGGTAATTGTAATACCTCTCTCTTGTTCTTGTTCCATCCAGTCCATCGTGGCGGCGCCTTCGTGGGTCTCGCCAATCTTATGAATCTTTCCGGTGAAGTAGAGAAGACGTTCGGTTGTGGTAGTCTTGCCCGCATCAATGTGGGCCATAATACCGATGTTTCGAGTATGGGCTAAATCAAATTCACGATTTGCCATAATAATTTCCTTCCTCGATTACCAACGATAATGTGCATAAGCCTTGTTAGCTTCAGCCATCTTGTGTGTATCTTCTCTCTTTTTCACAGAAGCACCAGTGCCGTTTGCAGCATCGATGATTTCGTTAGCTAAACGATCTTCCATGGTCTTTTCGTTTCTTAAACGAGAGTAGTTAACTAACCATCTCAAACCTAATGTGACTTTTCTTTCTTTACTCACTTCGGTTGGGACTTGGAAGTTACTACCACCAACACGTCTCATTTTTAATTCGACTTCCGGCATGATGTTGTTAATCGCAGTTGCGAATACGTCCATCGCTGGTTTGCTGGTTTTAGTTTCGATCTTTTTGAAGGCAGTGTAGAGAATGGTTTGTGCCGTTCCCTTTTTACCATCAAGCATAATTTTGTTAATTAAACGTGTGATGAGCTTACTACTGTAAACTGGATCAGGTAACACGTCGCGCTTTACAGCTCTATTTTTACGCATAATGTTCTTCCTCCTTCACTATTCCGCATCTTTTGGTTTCTTAGTACCATAGAGAGAACGCCCCTGACGACGCGCTTCAATACCGGCACAGTCAAGTGTTCCACGAACGACGTGATAACGAACACCAGGTAAATCTTTCACACGACCGCCGCGGATAATGACAGTTGAGTGCTCCTGCAAGTTATGACCTTCACCACCAATATAAGCAGTGACTTCATAACCGTTCGACAATCTAACACGGCAGTATTTACGGAGAGCAGAGTTAGGTTTTTTGGGGGTCATCGTACCGACACGAGTACAGACACCACGCTTTTGGCTCGATGCTTGTTCAATTTCTCTTTTCTTTAAAGAGTTAAAACGAGCGGCGAGTGCGGGGGCCTTGGACTTGGTTGTCTTATTTTGACGGCCTTGACGAACTAGTTGGTTAATTGTTGGCATACAATTGCTCCTTTACATTTCTTCATTTTCAAGTGGCTTACCATCCACAGTACCGAGTGTGTCATACGTTTCTCTTAAAAAACGACCTCTCGGTCAACATGCTTAGGATTAGCACACGCTCATATATAATATATAAGTAGAAAAAGACACGCAAGAAAAAAATAATTAATTACGTAATTTTAGTCTCTTAGAGTGAATGAAACAGTAACTTCCTTGTCCCTCATTTTTGAAATAGTGAGCGAAAAAGGAAGGTACTCGCCAGTCTTGTTGAAGCGGAAATTATGATAAGAATCTATTGATTTCCCGAATGTATCCTCTAAAGCAAAAAGGGTTGCGTTGCTAGCGGCAATGCCGTTCTCATAGTCGCTTTCTCCTCTCGCCGAAAGAAGATGACAAAGTAAGTCGTCGGTTTTATCCATCGGGGAATTATCGTTAGCAAAACCAACATAAAGAGTGTCGTTATAAGCCGGATCGGATGGGTCAATTTGGGTTAAATTATCGACATAATCAACCATTACGTTTATTGATTGATTAGTGTAATAAGCTAAGCGAGCGTCGACATGATAAATGCGCACCCCGTGATAGCTAGGATAATAGAAAATTCTTTCTCTACCACTTTTATCTCGATATAGATATGAAGCAAAAGACGAAGAATTATTGAGGCCAGTTGGAGTAAAGTATTCTATGAGAATATATTCATCGTAAGGCGTTCCGTTAAACGAAGAAGTGGGAATTAGAATAAAATCTCCTGTTTCAGTGAAGGAACGGATAGTGATTTCTTGAGGTTGATTCACAACATATGGTGTCGCCCAACGCAATAAGTACTTGCTGAAGGAACAGTGATCACCGAGATTATAATCCATCATATCAAAAAACGAAGTAGGTTGATAATAGGAACTGGCGTGTCTATTGTAATAATCAGATAATCCGAAGAGGTGACCAACCTCATGAATGAAAGTATTGGTTTCTACATAATTATTCTTGTAAGCCTTTTCGCCCACAAAATCAATGGAGGACCAGGCATAAGTAGCTGCAGATGGGTACGTCGAGTTTTTATCTGCACGATGAACATAAGCCCAAAATAAGGAGGAAGTATCTCCATAGTCTGGCGGAAAATCGTAAACAATATATAAGCCGCGCACATAATTTCCGTCTTCGGTTAAATAGTTTGTCAAATCAAAATCAGACTCATCAAGCCAGCTGACAACTTCATTAGCTAAGGATGAACTAACAGGAAGTGGTGATTTATTTCTAGCGAGTTGCAGCGCTTCGTCGGCAGTCATTGAGCTGGTGTACCAATCGGTTACTTCGCCTTGGATTTTGACGTGTCCATATGATGAGCGATTATAATAAGACGCTACTGATTCATAAGTATTCTTAGACGAATCGCCAAAGAAAGCGTTCTGAATGAGAATTGTTTTCTTTTCGTGGGTGCTTCTGTCGCTGTCATGAAAGGCAAGAGGAACAACTAGCAAATGAGCTTCTTGCCCTTCCTCATAAGCCAAAACGTTTTCTTTCGAACTAATCACTTGTGAAAGGCTTGTTATTTCATTTGAAAGAACTGTTCGATTATGAAAATAGGCGTTTCGAGGAATCAAATATGGATTTACTTCCTCATCAAAATGATAGGTATCAAATGGTTTCAAATCAGCGAGATAAGGAACAAATTCCAAAGAAGTCGTTCCGAAGCACGAAGTTAAAACGAGGGCAAAATTGATGAGAAGCATGCGAGATTTTTTCATCTATTAATAAATGTAAGTTTTTGAGGATATAAAGTAAAGTAAAAGACTTTTTAAATGTCTTTTTTATTTTCAAAAAATTGATAGTTACGAAGAAAAAAGTGCGCAAAAAGCCATTATTTTATAAAAAAGCCCCAACTTTTGGTTGGAGCTTCTAAAAGTTAATAAAGTCTACTTTTTGCTTTCTTCCGCAGCGCGGCGAATCTTTTCGTGAATAGCGTTGACGACCTTATCGTGTTCTTCAACATAGCGATCAGAGACCACTTTCATGGTGTCTTCGACATCGAATCTTTCGATCATCGCGCCTTCGGCTCTTTCATCAAGCAATCCACGACCAGCCGGGATCAAGCGGCCAGTGATGACATTTTCTTTTAAGCCGTGGAGGTAGTCAGTCTTTCCTTTAATAGCAGCATCGGTAAGGACACGAGTAGTCTCTTGGAAGGATGCGGCAGAGAGGAAACTTTCTGTCTCGAGACCAGCTTTAGTAATACCAAGGATTAATGGTGAGAAAACAGCTGGATGCTTGCCGCCAATAAGAGCGATTGCATTGTTATCAGTAAAGGTATTGACGTTGACACGAGTACCAGCGAGCATGTCGGTGTCGCCAGCGTCGATGACGAATATTTTACGGAGCATTTGTCTGACGATGACTTCAATGTGCTTATCGGAGATGGCGATGTCTTGGCTGCTATAAACTTTACGAACCTCTTTGAGGATGTAATTTTCAACAGCGGTTTGATCGCTGACTTCGAGGAGTTTCTTCGGCGAAATTGCCCCTTCGGTGATCTTTCCACCATTCTTAACTGTATCGCCCTTCTTGACTCTTAAACGAGCGCCGAAAGGTGTGGTATAGGGTCTTTCTTCGAGGTCGTTCTTGACGATCACATCATAACAGCCGTTCTTTTCTTCAATCTTGGTGACGACACCGCTAATTTCGGAAATGAGGGCTTCGCCTTTTGGTGTGCGCGCTTCAAATAACTCTTGAACACGAGGCAAACCTTGGGTAATGTCGCTACCGGCAACACCACCAGTATGGAAGGTTCTCATCGTTAACTGAGTACCAGGTTCCCCGATTGATTGAGCCGCCATAATACCGACAGCTTCGCCAACTTCGACCTTGCGGCCAGTGGCTAAGTTGCGGCCATAGCAGTGGACACAGACACCATCTTTGGTCTCACAACCGAATAGGGAGCGAATCATGACTGCTTCAATGCCAGCATCAGAGATGGCTTTGGCTTGTTCTTCGTTAATCATCGTGTTGCCTTCAACAATAACTTCACCAGTCTTTGGATTGACAACATCATTTAAGGCATAACGTCCAATTAAACGTTCTTGTAAGGAAGCGATAATTGCATTTCTCGAGGTATCGCGGATTTCGCGAACTTCGAAGCCGTGATCGGTTCCGCAATCTTCTTCGCGGACGATGACATCTTGAGCAACGTCGACGAGACGACGTGTTAAATAACCAGAGTCAGCAGTTTTCAAAGCGGTATCAGCACCACCCTTACGGGCACCGTGAGTAGCAATGAAGAATTCCGAAACGCTCATGCCTTCACGGAAACAGGATTTTACTGGTAATTCGACCGCTTCACCAGAGGTAGAACCCATCAAGCCACGCATACCAGCTAGCTGGAGAATATTTGAGATATTACCACGAGCGCCGGAATCGGACATCATGTAGATGGAGTTGCGGGTATCAACTTTGAATTGTTCTTGTAATTTGGCTTGGACTTCATTCTTGACATCATCCCAAACCTTAACGACTTGGTCGTGTCTTTCTTTGTCGGTCAATAAGCCCATCTTGAACATGTCGGTCAACTTGTTGACCTTTTCGTCACCGCTCTTGAGAATCTCTTCTTTACCTTGGACGATATGAATATCATCGAGAGAGATGGAGAATCCAGCAACGGTCGCGTAATGGAAGCCTTGGTCCTTAATTTTATCAAGAACAGCACTAGTTTTAGGCTGAATGACTTCGCCCCATTTGTCGATTTCACCAGCCCGACGATCGTAGCGTTGGAAAATATCGTTAACGATTGAGCTCAAGTCTTTCTTTTTGAAAGGTTTCATGAGGGGGTGGGAAGCGATGTATTCGCGAACATCTGTGCCGCGAGGGACAAAGTAGCTCGCAATTGTTTCAGGGTCATTATTCAAATTCTTTGAATTAACCGCATTTAAATAGGGGAAATCGGCTGGGAAGATGAGGTTGAAGATAACTTTACCGACAGAAGTGATTAAGTAGCTCTTATTCTCTTCTTCAGTGAAATCTTTTTTCATCATCGCGCTTCCGAGAATAGCGATACGGTTATGTAGGTGGATTTGTTTGGTCTGATAGGCGAGAAGTAAGTCATCAACGTTTTTGAAGACTTTCCCTTCACTAGCCGCATAGAGTTCAAATCTCTCTGCTTCATCTTCATCACCTCTGCTACGTGCAACATCAGCACGTTTTAAGAAATCTTCTTTAGTCGCTTCGAGGGTAAGATAGTAGTTACCGAGCACCATGTCCTGAGAACCGGTGACGATGGGCTTGCCATCTTTCGGTCCGAGGATGTTGTTACTGGCAAGCATCAAGTGGAGGGCCTCTTCTTGGGCAGCGCGACTTAATGGGAGGTGAACCGCCATTTGGTCACCATCAAAGTCAGCGTTGAATCCGGTACACACGAGTGGGTGTAAACGAATCGCTCTTCCGTCAACAAGGATTGGTTGGAACGCTTGAATACCAAGTCTGTGGAGAGTTGGCGCACGGTTTAATAACACGGGGTGCTTGCTGATGATTTCTTCAACGATATCGAAGACAATGTCTTCGTAACGATCAATAATCTTATCGGCTTGCTTGTGAGCGTTAGCGATGCCGCGCTTTAAGAGTTCGCAGGCAATGAATGGACGAAGTAATTGAATAGCCATTTCACGGGGAAGGCCACATTGATACATCTTTAAACTTGGTCCAACAGCAATAACGGAACGGCCGGAGTAGTCAACACGCTTACCGAGGAGATTTTGTCTGAAACGACCTTGTTTTCCTTTTAAAGCGGAGCTGAGGGACTTCAATGGACGTCCACCAGGACCTTGGACTGGTTTATTTCTTCTGCCGTTATCGATGAGAGCATCGACAGCTTCTTGAAGCATACGTTTTTCGTTCATCAAGATAACGTCAGGCGAATTCATATCAATTAACTTTTTGAGACGGTTATTTCTCGAAATAACACGGCGATATAAATCATTCAAGTCGCTGGTCGCGAAACGGCCACCATCGAGTTGAAGCATCGGACGTAAATCAGGGGGAATAACCGGGACGACATCGAGGACCATCCACTCCGCTTTGTTATTAGAGTTGCGGAAGGCTTCGATAACTTCGAGTCTCTTAGTTAATTTTTGACGAGAAAGAGCGCTGGTCTCTTTCATTTTGCTGTTAATTTCTTCAGCTTCTTTATCAAGATCAACTTCGTTGAGAAGTCTCTTAATTGCTGAAGCACCTTCGCCGAATTCAGCACCGGTGAACTTACCGATGAAACGAGCAATAGTCTGGAAGTCAAAGACTTCGTTATAATTCTCTAAACGAGCGATTAACTCAAGAGCACGATTGTAGGTATCATCACCATCGATAATGCCATATTCGTTAGAGCGCTCTAAGATATCTTTCAGAGCGGGAATAAAAACCTCGCGACCATTGCGTTCGTTGATGAACTCACGATAGTGAAGAATTTTGCTTGAGCCAGGATTTAAGCAAATGTGGGCTGCGTAATAGACTACTTCTTCGAGGTGTTTTGGAGAAACGTCAAGGAGTAAGCCGATACGGCTAGGAATGCCTTTTAAGTACCAGATGTGGGTACAGGGAGAGGCGAGTTCAATATGACCCATTCTCTCGCGGCGAACTTCACGGGAAGTGACTTCGACGCCACACTTTTCACAGATGACACCAGCGAAGCGAATCTTCTTATAGCGACCGCAGTGACATTCATAGTCCTTGCTGGGTCCGAAGATTTTTTCGCAGTATAAGCCATCCATTTCTGGTTTTTGGCTGCGGTAGTTGATGGTTTCTGGTTTCAAGACTTCACCATGGGACCAGCCACGAATTTGTTCAGGGGAGGCAAGACCGACTTTAATAGCGGTTAGTTTTTTAACATCAAACATTTTTCTTTTTCCTCCTTAGTCATCAAATTTGTCATCGCCGGAGTGGGTGGTGAGGCCAATCGCTTCGACATCAACAACGCTTTCGGGTGCCGCACTTTCGCCGACGAGATTGCGGATATTAGAATTAATTCTACGTTCCTCTTTCTCCGACTCTTTCGCGAGAGCATCCATATCGATGGTCTGACCGTTTTGATCTAACAGTTCAACGTTCATCGAGAGAGCCTGCAATTCCTTGACCAACACTTTGAAGGCTTCAGGAATACCAGGTTTCGGTAATTCTTGTCCTTTGATAATCGCTTCGTAAGTTTTTCTTCTTCCGACACGGTCATCAGACTTGATTGTAATAATTTCTTGTAAGACGTGGGCGGCGCCATAAGCTTCGAGAGCCCAGACTTCCATTTCACCAAATCTCTGACCACCATTTTGAGCTTTACCACCCAAAGGTTGTTGTGTGACAAGTGAGTATGGACCCGTGCTGCGAGCGTGTAATTTATCATCGACCATGTGGACAAGTTTAATCATATACATGCATCCGACAGTGATGCGTTCATCGAATCTTTCACCAGTAGTTCCATCATAGAGGACGGTTTTACCATCTTTATCCATTTTGGCTTTTTCCATCATAGCGAAGATTTCTTCATTGGTGATACCATCGAAAACAGGAGTTGCAATCTTGTAACCGAGTTTTCTTAAGGCAAAGCCTAGGTGAACTTCAAGAATCTGTCCAATGTTCATACGAGAAGGAACACCTAATGGGTTGAGCATAATGTCAACTGGAGTTCCATCGGGTAAGAATGGCATGTCGCATTCAGGTAAAATCTTGGAGATAACGCCTTTGTTACCGTGACGGCCAGACATCTTATCACCTTCAGAGATCTTTCTCTTTTGGACGATATAGACACGGACAACTTCGTTGACTCCTGGAGGGAGTTCGACGTTCTTATTCTTGCCATCGCGTTGGAACACTTTGACGTCTAAGACAATACCCGCACCACCGTGAGGAACACGGAGGGAAGCATCTTTGCCTTCGTTCGTCTTTTCAGCGAAGATGGCCATTAATAATTTCTCTTCTGGTGTGGCTTCGGTTTGTCCGCGAGGAGTCACCTTACCAACGAGGATATCGCCTTCTTTAACTTCTGTACCGATAACGACAATACCTCTTTCATCAAGGTGAGCCTTGGCTTCGGTAGAGACGTTTGGAATATCAGCAGTGATTTCTTCATCGCCAAGCTTAGGAATTGAACGACACTCTAATTCGTATTTTTCAATGTGAATGGAAGTGTAAGTATCATCTTTCACTAATCTCTCGCTCATGATGACGGCATCTTCATAGTTGTAGCCATTCCAAGTCATGAAGGCGATGGTAACGTTTTGTCCGAGGGCTAAGTCGCCGCGCTCCATGGCTGGACCATCGGCGATAATTTGTCCTCTGGTGATTTTATCACCAACTTTAACTAAGGAGTGTTGATTGATACAAGTTCCTTGGTTGCTGCGTTCAAATTTTTGCAAGTAGTATGTGCGAGGTTCGGACTTGCCGGTCTCAAGCACTTCGATAATGCGGCTATCAGAATAAGTGACAATGCCGTCTTCGACAGCGACAACCGCCAATCCGGAGTCGCGGGCGATTTGATGTTCTAATCCCGTGCCCACGATAGGCGCGTGTGGTCTTAAAAGAGGAAGCGCTTGACGTTGCATGTTAGCACCCATAAGTGCACGCATGGTGTCGTCGTTTTCCAAGAAAGGAATACATCCAGCGGCAATTGAAACAATTTGTTTCGGGGAGACGTCAACATAATCGACATCTTCTCTTCTCGCCATGACGTTTTCGCCTTTGTAACGAGCAACGACTTCGTCGTCGAGGATTTCTCCGCTCGGACCGAGGTTAATGTTCGCTTCAGCGATGACATAATTCCATTCTTCGTCTGCGCTCATGTAGAAAGAGTCGCTGGCTTCATTTAAGACTTTATGAGTAGCTTTATCGACTTTACGATAGGGCGTTTCTATAAATCCAAATTTGTTGATTTTAGCATAGCTAGCTAAGTTATTAATCAAGCCGATGTTCTGTCCTTCAGGAGTTTCAATCGGACAAATGCGTCCATAGTGTGAAACGTGAACGTCACGAACTTCGGTTGAAGCGCGATCGCGCGTTAATCCTCCAGAACCCAAAGCTGATAGACGACGTTTGTTGGTCAATTCAGCGAGAGGGTTGGTTTGATCCATAAACTGTGATAGCTGGCTGCTGGCAAAGAATTCGCGAATCGATGCCGTTAACGGACGAGGATTTATCAAAGCCTTTGGCTTGACGTTTCCAAGGTCACTAATGGACATCTTTTGTTGCACGGTTTTGACCATCTTGCCAAGTCCGATCCGGAATTGGTTCTGAATCAATTCGCCGACGCAACGAATGCGGCGGTTACCGAGGTGATCAATATCATCGGTGTTTCCAAAACCATCCATCACATTGAGGAAGTAAGAGAAGACAGCGACGATATCACTGACGGTGACGTGGGTCGCAGTCGAGTTGAGGTCTGTTCCAATAATTGGGCAGATTTTTTTCTCTTTTTCACTCTTGTAGACTTTGACAATGTTAACATTTCCGTGATTGTCGAGGCGTTCATTGACCTTCAATACGTGCAAATGCGCGCCTTTTTCAAAGAAACCTTCGTCTCTTAAGACATCTACATCCTCAGAAGTAAAGGTGTAGCCTTTTTTAAAGCGAATCTCGCCATCCGCAGAGACTAAATTCTCGGCGAGAGTGCGATTAGCTAAACGGTTATAAATACCGAGTTTCTTAATATATTTGTAACGTCCGGCACGGCCTAAGTCATATCTCTTCGAATCAAAGAATTTTTGAACAAGGAAATTAACCGTACCTTCTTCGGTAATCGGTTCGCCAGGTTTCATCTTTCTAAAGATTTCGTAGAGGGCTTGTTTGGCCGTCTTGACTTTCAAATCATCATCTTTACTGATCGTTAATTCGAGAGCTGCGTTATGACCGAACAAACTGATAATATCTTCATCAGATTCGATTCCTAACGCTCTTAATAAGATTGTGGCATGCATCTTTCTTTGGCGATCGATACGGACACTTAAGATATCCTTATTGTCGCTTTCAAATTGCAACCATGTTCCTCGGCCTGGGATTAAATCAGCTTCGTATAAATACTTGCCGGCCTTCATCTCTTTGGAGAGATAGGCACCAGGTGAACGAACGAGTTGGCTAACAATGACTCTTTCCGCTCCGTTGACAATAAAGGTTCCGCTCTTTGTCATTAATGGAAAATCGCTCATATAGACTTCGGCTTCTTGAATTTCGCCGGTCGCCTTATGATTGAGTCTCAATGTGACATAAATTGGGACACAATATGTCAGGTCTTGAGCCTTGCATTCGTAGAGGGGATGCTTCGGTTCGCCCAAGCGAACGGAGACATAGTCGATGGAAAGATTACCCGCATAGTTAATAATGGGGAAGCACTCTCTAAAGACTTCGTCTAAACCTTTTTCCTTAAACTCTTCGTAGGATTTCGTTTGAATCTCGACGAGGTTAGGCAAAGGCAATTTGCCGGAGAATCGGGAATAATCATAACGATCATTGTTTAACTTTTTTAAATTAGCAATGTTTCTAATTGACATTCTAATGGCTCCTTAAATCTAAATATTTATTTGTTCACTTTTTTTGCTTGGTAGATGTAATAACCTTTATCTCGACTAATCAGTGAGATATTTCCAAACAAGCTTTCTATAAATCGGCTTGCTGTCGGAGCGCCTTGGTTTTTACGAATCACCACGAATAGTGAACCGCCATCAATTAAGCGTTGCAAAGCACCCTCATACATTGAGTATGTAACGCGCTTACCAGCGCGTATTGGGGGATTCACAACAATTGAATCATATGGTCCTTCGATTTTTTCGTAGATATCACTTTGAAGGAAAGTGACTCTTTGGCTTAATCCAAGTGTTTCAGCGTTCTCTGCACATAAAGCAAGAGCTCGCTCATTTACATCGGCAAGATCAACTCTTGCGCTCGGAGAAGTTACAGCGATAGTTAAGCCGATAGGGCCATAACCGCATCCGAGATCGAGAATTTTTCCAGTCAGGCGAAGGGGAATGATGGCTTTCAAAAGAACCACACTCCCTTCGTCAACTTTACGTTTGGAAAATACTCCATTGTCCGTCTTAAATTGCAAGGTTAATCCATCAATATCCAGAGTGATATCACGCTTTTTTGACGCTAAAAGGGGATCGTTTTGATAATAATGGGACATAATGCACTTAAGAGAAGTAGTGAGTTAAATTACTTAATTTCGACTTCTGCACCAGCGGCGACGAGAGCTTTCTTGTGCTCTTCGGCTTCGACTGGGGAGATGTGTTCTTTAATGGTGGCAGGGACGGTGTCAGTTAACTTCTTGGCGTCCATTAATCCTAAACCAGTGATGGCTTGGACGGCCTTGATAACTTGAACTTTGGAAGCTCCGACACTCTTTAAGAATAAAGAGACTTCGGTTGGGCCAGCGGCTGGTCCTTCTTCTTCTTCGACTGGGGCTGCAGCTGCGACTGGAGCAGCAGCGGTAACGCCGAATTCAGCTTCGACGGCTTTGACTAGATCATTGAGTTCGAGAACAGTCATTTCCTTCAATGAGGCAATGATGTCTTCTTTTGTTAATTTTGCCATGTTAATTTCCTCCTAATTGGCATTATTTTGCATCCGCAACTGCTTGAACTGCGCAAGCAAACTGACGGATAGGTGCTTGTAAGCACGATAAGAACATCGAGATGAGTCCTTCTCTTCCGGGCATATCGGCGACAGCAATGATTCCCGCTTTATCGAGGGCTTTGCCTTCTGCGATACCGCCTTTGATGGTTAAGACATCTCCGAATCGACGAGCGTACTTTTTCAAAACTTTAGGCCCATCGCTTAATTCTTTCGAGAAGATAAAAGCGTTTGGTCCGGCGAGTAAGCTGTCAACTCCTTGATAGCCGAGTTCATTAACCGCGCGAGTAACAAGGGAATTCTTGTAAACGGATAATTCAGCACCAGCTTCTCTAAGAGCACGACGAAGCTCTTGAATTTGAGCGACGGTTAAGCCACGGAATTGAGCGATAGCAATGCTTCCGCTGTTCTTAGCTTTTTCGACGATCTCTTTCACTATGCCTTGTTTTGCTTCTAAGACTTGTTGATTCATATTCTTGACCTCCTTTTTCAATTTTTTGAGGCTCCAATATACGGGCAGAAATTTATTTCTAACTCCTCGGTAACATGATTAAGGCTCCACGCCCGTTACTGTCTTTGGTATATTGAGAACTTTTTTTGTTATTTGCGACCTTCGAATGTAAAGTGAACGGCTGGACCCATGGTCGTGTGGATAACAGCGTTCTTGACATAAGCGTTTTTAACGGCTGCTGGTTTCGCTTTCATGACTGCTTCGACGAAAACTTTCAAGTTCTCAACAATCTTGTCGGCATCGAAGGAGACTCTTGCGATGGTGACATGCATATTGCCTTCCTTGTCAACACGGTATTCGATTTTACCAGCTTTGATTTCTTTAATTGCCTTGCCAATATCAGGAGAAACGGTACCAGTTTTGGGATTGGGCATTAAGCCTTTTGGACCTAACACACGACCTAACTTACCGATTTCACCCATCATATTTGGGGTAGCAACGATGACATCAAAGTCAAACCAGTTATCGCTTTGGATTTTATCAAGCAATTCCTTGCCGCCGACGAAATCCGCGCCAGCAGCTTTCGCTTCTTCAACCTTGTCAGTAATAGCTAAGACCTTTTTGGTTTTGCCGTTTCCGTTTGGAAGGATGAGAGTTCCTCTGACTTGCTGATCAGCTTGCTTAGGATCGACATTGAGTTTTAATGACACATCGATAGTCGCATCAAATTTAACAGTGGAAGTTTCCTTCACTAATTTGGCAGCTTCTTCGAGTGTGTAGAGTTTTTCGTGATCGACTTTCTCTAAAGCGACGAGATATTTTTTAGCTCTCTTCATACTCTTTATCCTTAGTCGTCAACGACGATACCCATATTACGGGCGCTACCTTCAACGATCCTCATAGCTGCTTCAATGTCAACGCAGTTGAGATCAGGTAACTTGTACTCCGCGATTTTGCGAAGTTGTTCTTTGGAAATGTGTCCAACAACGGATTTGCTTCCGCCGGAACTTCCCTTTTGAATACCAGCGGCTTTAAGCAATAAGCTAGCTACTGGACTGGTTTTGATGACGAAATCAAATGATTTGTCTTCATAAGCCGTGATTAGAACTGGAACGATTTCCCCGCGTCTGTCGGCAGTTTTGGCATTAAAATCAACAGTGAATTTACCCATGTTGATGCCTGCTGCGGCAAGCTTTGGTCCTGGTTTGGCGTCACCGCCAGGGAGCTCTAGTTTTAAGACTTTTGCGATTTTTTTGCTCACGAGACTTTTCCTCCTATTTTTCAGATATGGTCCGTGCGTGGTTGTCGAGTTAATCACACTCTTCCACGAGACTATATGCATATATGCGATCACGCTCTCATACATGAAGGCAACATGCTTGTTAAGCATAGCAAATATGCGGGCGTGGGTGCAAGTATTTTTTATGCTTTTCTTTAGAAGTCGATCAACGCATGGTCACAAAATGTCGGAATTGGTTATTATCAAATTGTTTACAATTTGAAAGAAATAGACAATTTTGTAATCATGGTTTATAATACTGACAAATCGAAAGTGTTGATTTAATGAAGAAAAAGTTACCCTTAAATCCCTACGCACTGGTCCTCATTTCCTTTGTTTTGATTATCTTAATCGGGTCTCTTTTACTTATAATGCCATGGGCGCAGAGTACTGGAAAATGGGCATGGAACAATTATTTTGAGGCACTTTTTACAGCCACTAGCGCAACTTGCGTGACTGGTTTTGATATCTATCCAAGCGGTATAAGTGGCCAATTATCACTCGGGGGCCAAATTGTTGTTCTAGCAATGATACAACTTGGCGGTCTCGGTTTTATTACAGTTCTCGCTTTCTTCATTACGCTCTTTAAATCTAAACTACAATTTAAAGAAAGATATCTATTATCTCAGGCTGTCAACTCCACAAACTTTGCAGATGTTGTCAGTTTTGTGAGAAAAATTATTGTCATTTCGCTTTCCGTTGAACTAATTGGAGCTCTAATTGGTTTGCCCGTCTTTTTCACTATGTTTCCCGGCAAGCCAGGACAAGCGATTTGGAACTCAATTTTCTTGTCAGTTTCAGCTTTTAACAACGCTGGATTTGATGTGATCGGAAACACTTCCTTAATTCCGGATGCCGGAACTTTAATTGCAAATTTGCCAAATTGGGCAACTATATATCTCAATATTTATGTCATGCTCCTGATCGTTGCTGGAGGAATTTCCTTTTTGGTTATTATTGAGGTTTTCTCCTTCAAGAAAAAACCAAAACAATGGCGAGTTTTTACCAAAATCGTATTACTTACGACCGCTTTCTTAATTATCGCTGGATTTGTTTGGTTTTTACTCGCCGAGTGTTTTAAAGGGTCTGGAAGCATGAATCCGTTAGATGCGCTTTTCCAATCAATTACATCTCGAACCGCTGGTTTTGCAACCTACAATCAAAATGATTTAACTATCGGAAGTAAGATTGTAACTTCCGTATTGATGTTTATTGGAGGTTCGCCGTTATCAACCGCAGGCGGAATTAAAACCACCACTCTCTTCATGATTTGTCTGGCTATTTATTCCTATTTAAGAGGAAAGAGCGTCAGCGCATTTAAAAGAACCTACTCAACAAAAATGATTGTTAAAGCTCTAGCGCTGTTTTTTATTGCTATATTGGCAGTCATTGTCTGTTTTATAATTATATCAACCATCGAAAGTGGCAAAAACATTCCTTCGGAAAATATCTTGTTCGAGATTATGTCTTCCTTTGGAACTGTCGGACTTTCCACTGGTGCTGTTGATAATTTGAGCGTTGCGAGCAACAGCATTCTCATCTTGTTGATGTTTGCCGGAAGACTTGGACCAATTACATTTTTCCAAGTTTTCCAGATGAATACGAATAAGCAAGGAACCACGCATCACAAATTAGTTGAGGAAGACTTCCTCATCGGATAAAGGAGATTAAAATATGGTTAAGAAATCTTTCGCCGTCATTGGACTAGGTCAATTCGGCCGTGCTGTTGTCGAAGAATTAGTCGCCAACAGTGCCGATGTTATCGCTATCGATGTTGATGAAGATATCGTTAAAAAGGTAGCGGCCATTTTGCCGACCGCATTTGTTGCAGATTCAACAGACGAGCAAGCCTTAAAAGAGCTCGGGTTAGCTGATGTCGATGCGGCAATTGTCGCTTTTGGAGGAAACAAAGAAGCCGCCGTTTTAACAACAGTTATCTTAAGAGATATGGGTATTAAGCAAATCATTGTTCGAAGCGATGATGACTACTTCGTCCCGATTATGAAAAAGCTCGGAGCGACTGAGGTAATCACTCCTCAAAAAGCCGCGGGAATCGCTTTGGCGAACCGGTTAGGCAATGAAGACTTCAAAGACTTTTACAAGTTAGACGATAAACACTCTGTTATTTCTCTTTTGGTAAATCACGCATTTGTGCCTACCACCATCGTTGATTTGAACCCAAAAAACAAATTTGGTGTCAGCCTCGTGCTCATTATTCGCAATGGAAAATCTTTTATTCCTGGTGGCTCTGATACTATTCTTCCTGACGATAATATCTTTGTTGTCGGAAGCACGAAAGATATCCGCGAATTCCGCGAAGTTCTAAACGGGAAGAAAAAAGCTAAATAAGAAAAAGGGCTCTCTACTTTAAAAGGTGGAAAAAGGTGGAATAGATGAAATCAACCACCAAAACTCTACTTTAAAAGGTGGATAGAAAAGATTAGACCAGAAACCGAAATTCTGGTCTTTTCTTATGACTTGTTTTTATAGGTCATAATCAGCATGGCTCTTTTACGAAATCTATTAAAATTATGATACCCATAAGCGGATTTTATGATTGTTTTAAGTTGATTGTTTAGTCCTTCTGCAATAGCGTTTGTGTATCTAATTTTTGTTTGTTTTTTGTTAAATCCGTTGGCAATTTCGTATCTCCATTTGTGGTATGTTCTTCCAACTGACTTTAACAATTCATTGTTTGATTTTAAAAGTTTCTTAGAAATCCAAACGACAAAGTTCACAGCTTCTTCAAAAGTATATTTATCAG
>Ga0208195_1000184_pt1 | contig 88475 bp, 92 predicted proteins | sample AD_UKC077_MetaG_FD_184441 | JGI IMG/M metagenome (GOLD analysis project Ga0208195, IMG submission 184441) | Active sludge microbial communities of municipal wastewater-treating anaerobic digesters from USA - AD_UKC077_MetaG (SPAdes) (version 2) | ecosystem: Engineered > Bioreactor > Anaerobic >... | reverse complement strand
AAACGCTTGCCGAAAATAACATAACCGAAAAAACCTATGATAGTTTTGGCTTTGATTATCTTGGTTTAAAAACGATTGGAAGTAACGCAATTGTGACCTTTCAAGCGCGCCTTGACTTTGAAATATCGAAATTAAATAGCGATGATTTTCCGACAATTGACGCCTATTTTGCGGCTGTTAAAGCCATCAAAGAAGAACTACAAGCCTCAATAACCGAATCGCTATTAACAAAACTTCCGGCAGCGTTATCCGAATCAATGGTGGGGATGCAAGAATACGATGTCTATATTATGACAGTCGGTAACATGTACTTTAAGATTGTTGGACTTTTGATCTCGGTCGTCTTTGTTATCGTGGTCGGCGTTAATCTGATTGCTGGGCAAGTCGATTCGGGATCAATGGCCTATATCCTTTCAACCGGAACAACGCGTAATAGTGTGACCGTCACCCAAATGATTTTCTTTGTGAGTTCGACCTTATTCTTGTATCTAACAACCTCAATCGTTTCGGTGGTGTGCTTTTTTATCGCTCCACCGGCTTCGACAAGTGTCACGCTTGGCACCTTACTCTTATTTAATCTTGGGGCCTTCTTAGTCACCATGGCGCTTGGGGGAATCATCTACTTAGCCTCTTGCATCTTTAACCGCTCGAAACGGGCAATAGCGATAGGCGGTGGTTTTGCCGTCCTAACTTTAGTTGCCACTATCTTAGGATTGTTTGCGAGTGAGACGACCCCAACCATGATGCGGATGTCGGCCTTAGAACCATTCAACTATATATCACTTGTAAGTCTTTATGATATTAGTGCGATTGTCGACGGAAGCTTTGCTTTCATATGGAAATTTGCAATCCTTGGGAGTGTCGCCGTTATTTGCTTTGCGCTTGGAATTGTCGTCTTCAAAAAGAAAGATTTACCACTTTAAGAATCGTAAAGTATTTAGCCAATAATCTTCCAAACATCGTCATCAATTTCTTCGTTTCTAAATAATTTTCGTATATCGTCTTCAGTGATAAGACGGATGACTTTACAAGGATTTCCCGCCGCTAAGGACCAGTCGGGAATGTCTTTTGTGACGACGCTATCTGCGCCGATAACGACATTGCTACCAATATGAACCCCGGGACAAACGACAGAATTACCGCCAATCCACACATTATCGCCAACCACAATTGGTTTTCCGTATTCGTAACCTGAATTTCTTGTTTTTGGATGAAGGGGATGACCCGCTGTATAGATTGCGACATTCGGTCCAAGCATGCAGTTATCACCAAATGTTACTTTTGCGACATCTAAAATGTTGCAATTATAATTCGTCATAAAGTTTTTTCCAACTTCAATATTAGAGCCATAGTCACAATAAAAAGGTGGTGTAATCATCGTCGAATCCGATTTACCTAAAAGCATTTTCGTGATTTTAGATAATTTCTCTCTATCCTTCCAATTGTATTTGACAGAATAGTTATGTGGGAAGATGACGGTTGAAATTGTCGGTTTCTATAGAGTCTATTCTTTTTTTGAACTGGTACCAAAAAGTTGTACTTTGAAATAATACAATTATATGCAGGGAGTATCTTGTGAAGGATTGAAAGCAAACGAATAGGTTGTGAAATGGAGAATTTAAGTTATACGTGGTTTTAATCATAATTGGGAACGAACCTTCATTATGACAAGCCGCACGTAAATATGAAATGTATTTATCATCAGGAAGCCTAAATGATACACTGACCGCAAGATGTGTTTATCAGTAGGGGCTTTATGGTAAGGAGCGATTCTTTCAAGCACCGAAAGATTATCTTAAGAATTCAGTTAGACAGTTTTGATAATTACACACAATGAGACCTTTGATTTTGTCGATCGTATTATTGAGCTATAAAGGGTTTGTTTGCATATTCCAGTGCAATATTGTTCAGAAAAGCAATCTTAATTGAGAGAAGAAAAAAGATTTTATTAAATAGAGAAATATTGGGTGATGTCTTAATCTCAAATTGTAACTCAGAAGTTTTAAAGTAACGTTTATCGAAAATATAAGTATTGGAAAAGTAAAAAATGTAAGATATTGAATTGCATTTGGCTATAATCACGCTTTAGGTAATCCAAGCAAGATTGATGATTCAAATGCTTATTTGAGTAGGATTTTTGCTAACAAATACTAAGGATACTTTATAATTAACCAGTATCAAGATGTATCTCCTAAAATCAAGACTATAATAGCCATGAAATCAAATTTTTATTTCACTTAGGGATAGCTTAATAGACTATGGAAAATAACTCAAAAAATGATGATGTTTATATCTTTGCGGGTATAAATTATGGTCTTATAAGTCTACAGTTTTATTACTCTGCCTTATATTTAGATAAATTATTTATCTTGACCGATTCGAGTAATAAATTGAAACACTTTGCCACATTGAAACATAGCGCTGTTACCCATAGAGTGTTTAAGTTAATAGACTTAAGGGTATTCACGCGTTAATTATTAGGGGATTCAAAGTATCAAACCACAGGTGTAGTTCCAGTTATAAAATTACCCCCTTGCGTGGGTTTTTTTATAGGAGAACAAAGAGAGACCTGTATCTCTTAGAATATTGAAAATATAATAGGCTGCCATCAACTTTTATGTGTGTCTTAATTGTGCGAAGCACCCTTTTCAAGTTAAAGTAATTTTATGAGGTATTTAATATGAAAGTATTTATGATTGGCGGGACTGGTCTACTTGGTAGTCAAGCGGCTGGCGAATTAATCAAAAGAGGACACAAAGTTGTTTCCGTCTCACTGCCAGGAATCCCCGTCGGAGCTGAACTTCCTAAGGAAATGGAACTTCACGAAGGAAATTACATGGACATGAGCGATGAACAAATTGTTAAATTAATGAAAGGTTGTGAAGGCTTTGTCTTTGCGGCCGGAATTGATGAGAGAGTTGAAAGCGCCCCTCCAATATATGAGATGTTTAAAAAATTTAACATCGATGCTTTAGAAAGATTATTAAGAATTGCCAAAGAAAATGGCGTGAAGCATACAGTCGTTTTAGGCTCTTATTTCTCCTATGCGGCCAAGAAATATACTAAGATGAAACTTACGAAATACCATCCATATATTCGTTCGCGCATAGACCAAGAAAATATGGTTCTCTCGTTTGCCGATGACAAATTCGATGTTGCTGTTTTAGAACTTCCATATATCTTCGGTGCTCAAAAAGGAAGAAAACCAGTTTGGGTTTTCCTCGTTGAAATGATTAGGGGAATGAAAGACAAGACATTTTACACTAAAGGTGGCACCACCATGGTGACAGTAAAACAAGTGGGTGAAGGTATTGCCGGCGCTCTTGAAAAAAATAAGGGAGGCAATGCTTATCCATTTGGTTATTACAATCTGACGTGGACCGAATTCTATAAAATCGTTCACAAGCATATGGGACTCCCTGAAACTCGTCCTGTCATTACCATCCCGAGCTTCTTAACCTTACCAACCATGAAGAAAATGGAAAAAGAGAGAAAGAAAAACAATATCGAAGGCGGACTCAACATGGTTAAGTTTCTTAAACTTCAAACCACTAATCTATTCATCGATAAAGATGAGGGCGCAGCTTTCCTCGGAGTTCGGGAAGATGATATTGATGCCGCCATTGGCGAATCCATCCAGCTATCGATGGATATCGTTGATAAAAAAGCAACAGATATTATCGACATGAAGAAAGAATAAGAATAACTCAAAAGAATTGCTCGAAGCCAAAAACCAAGGGTAATTCTTTTTTCTTGCCCGGTATAGAAACCTATTCTTTATAGAATACATTTGTAATTCACTCTATTCTTTTCTAGAATATCAATATGCAGCTATGGCGGAACTGGCAGACGCGCTAGACTTAGGATCTAGTGGGGTAACCCGTACAGGTTCGATTCCTGCTAGCTGCACCAGCCGGTTTTAATCATGTGTTCACACATGTGGATTTAATAAAATGGAAACCAACGAACAACTAGAAGAAAAAGTCGTCGAAGTCGTTAATAACGGAAAGCCCGACGACAAAAAGAAAAAGAAAAAGGATCGGATTAAATACATTTCCTACCTCTTTTTCGTCATTGCAATCACCGCCGGATCAATTTGGTATGCCCTCTACAATAACTTTAATGAAGTAATTGGGCAGATTATGAGTTCCGACAAACTTTGGTTGCTGGTAATTTTCGGGATTATGGTTCTCGCTGCCGGGATTCGATCGTTCGTGTTTTTCTGTTTTGCTCGACTGTACACACGCGACTATCGTTTTTACCGTGCGATAGCAGTTGACCAAATTGGAATATTTTATAATGCTGTCACACCAAGTTCCAGTGGAGGACAGGTGATGCAGGCTTATACATATAAAAAGCAAGGCATCGCAATATCCTCGGCGGTCAGTATTATGGCTATGAACTCTATCCTCTTCCAAATCGTTCTTATTATTTACGGAGTCTTAGCTTTCATTATGAAATACGATGCGATTAACAGCATTGGGGCAATCAAATTCCAAATTGCTGACTGGGCGTTTAATTTGCCAATTTGGCCTTTGACTATCATCGGCTTTCTTCTAAATGTCAGCGTTATCAGTATTGTTCTCCTCATGGGATATTGGAAAGGATTCCATAATTTTATTATGGGTCCAGTTATCTCATTACTAGCGAAAATTAAACTTGTCAAAAATCCAGACAAAAAACGCGAAAGTTTGAGAGTGCAGGTCGAAAACTTTAAGATTGAAATGCGAAGGTTGTTTGCCAACATTCCATTTACCATTTTAATTGTTTTTTGTTTCTTTTTGTTAATGACGGTCAAAGACGCCATTCCTTATTTTGTCGGAAAGGCTCTCGGTAGCCAGTCGACAGCGGCAAACTTCTGGGATGCTGTCTTCTTAAGCAACTATCACCAAATGGTTACCGGTTTGATTCCGACTCCGGGTTCTGCTGGTGTTTCTGAATACTTCTTCTCCCGCCTATTCGTCGCTACAACCCCGACAGCCAGCAATAGTTTTTACTTCAGCGAGGGAACGGCTGAGCAAGTATTAGCAGCTTTTGCTAAAGATGGCATTTCAATGCAAGAAGCTATTCAAAGGGCAAACACAACCGCGAGCAATTCGCTCGCCTCCGCAGCCCTACTCATTTGGCGATCCCTTACCTTTATTATCCCGGTCTTCGTTTCTGGTTTAGTGACAGCTTTCTATCGCGCATCTCCAAAAGACGATATCGAGACAGTTCCAAATCGCCAGACCTTTGTTACTTTGCAGAGCGAAACTTTATTTGAGCGTGCTCAGGAGGTGGCAACACTAGTGGAAACCTCCCGTCTAAAACGCGATGAGATTCTCAAGGCTTTGAAAGGCGGCAGTAAAATTAAGAAGAAAACGACCGATAAAAAGAGTAAAGTTGTTCATGCCTATGACGATGTTAAAATAGATCATGAGGATGACTCAATTTAATGAAAATCGCACTCTTTACTGACACTTATCCTCCTTTTATCAACGGTGTTTCTACATCGTGTTATAACTTGGTCCAAGTGCTTAAAAAACACGGCAATGATGTTCTCGTTGTCACCCCCCGAAGCACTGATGGTCCTCTTGAAATGAAAGACGGCATCATCTATGTTCCAGGAATCGAATTAAAGAAATTGTACGGATATCGGATCACCAATCTTTACTCGCCGAAAGTTTTCCGCATGATTCGGGATTTTAAACCTGAAATCATCCATAATCAGACCGATTCTACGATTGGTCAGTTTGCCAAAATTGTTGCTGGTAAATTGAAGACTCCTATTCTATATACCTATCACACTTCTTACGAAGATTACACTTACTATGCCACTCACGGATACTTTGATCGCCTTGCTAAAAAGATTATTCGCTCCTATACAGTCAATGTCGCTGATAACACAACCGAATTCATTACTCCTAGCTACAAGACAATGCAATATCTCAGGAGGGCCGGGAGCGACATATACGTAAACATAATCCCCACTGGAATAAATTTTGATTTATTCGGAGATGACAAGGTAGACTTCGATAGGCAGGAAGCCTTCCGCAAAGAACACGACATCACTTCTGACACAAAAGTCTTTTTAATTCTCGGGCGTATCGCAAAAGAAAAGAGTATGGATTTCTCTTTAAAGAGCCTATCTCTCTATCACGATCGTCATCCAGAGCAGAAAATCAAAGTCATTCTCGTCGGTGGAGGACCACAATTAGATGAACTAAAAGAACTAGTGAAAACCCTTAGCATTAAAAATCTCGTTGATTTCATTGGGCCAGTCCCAGCGAGCGAAGTACCTTTTTATTATCACCTCGCAGATGTATACACATCCGCTTCAATCACCGAGACACAAGGCTTAACATTTATGGAAGCGATGGCGGCAAAAACCATTGTTTTAGCTCGTTTTGATACCAATCTCGCTGAGACAATTATCGATAACGAAACTGGTTTCTTTTTCCGCGACGAAGAGGATTTTGTTTTAAAGGTTGAAAGAATTTTCTCTATGAGTCCCAAAGAATTAGATCATATTAAAAAGTCTGCCATTAATATATGCGACACTTACTCGCTTGAGAAGTTTTATGATCGCATCATGGAGGTATACCGCCGTGCCATCCGTAAATGCTGGTAAGATTATTACCAAAATCAAAATTAATAAAAATGACGTCAGCCTCTATTTCGGCAAGAAAAAAATAGTTATTTCTAACGACGCCTATCTTCTCTCATACCTTTATGTTGGAAAGTCGATGAGCGGAAAAGAAATCTCCGCCCTTGTTGAAACTTCCAAAATGGCTAAGTTATTCAACTATGCGACTTCATTGTTAAAAAAAGCCCGTTATTCCGAATGGAAAATAAGAGAGAAACTCTACGCCAAAGAAGCCAAGAAATTACTTGTTAATTCAATTATCAAAAAGTTAAAAGAAATTGACTTAATAAATGATGCGGCCTTTATCGAAGACTATCTTGGTTACGCCGAAGAAAAAGGATACGGCAAAAATCGAATTCTCAAAGAGCTCCAGGAAAAGGGTATCTTCTCTCAACAATTAAGAAGAGTAAAATTTTCTGAATCGAGCGAGAGAAAAAAAGCCCGTGAACAGGTTCTCAAAAACGATGTGAAGATGACCCGTTACTCGTTCGACAAAAGAAAACAAAGACACTATCAACACCTACTTGCTTGCGGGTTTGATTCTGGCCTCGCTTTAGATGTTATTGATAAGGCGATAACTGATAAACCCAAACAGGAGCAGGAGAATCTCAAAAAGGACTATGAGCGAGTCTTTCATCGACTCACTAGTAAATATGAAGGGGAAGAGTTAAAACGCCGCCTTTTCACGAGTTTAAAGAACAAAGGATATCGCTATCATGATATTCTCAAAATAATGGAGGAAAAAAACTATGCCGATGATTAATGAATTTGTTGACGGTCAACGCTTGACTGGTCAATTCCTTGTCGGGAACATCACAAAGGGTACGAACAACTTTGGGTCAACATACCTAACGATTGAGTTTCGCGATTCTACGGGCACGATAAGTGGCAAGAAATGGGATTCCACTGAAGAAGATGAAACAATCTATGCGACAGGCAATGTCGTCAATATCGAAGCGGAAGTCTTGAAGTATCGCGATGCTCTGCAATTGAAAGTCCTATCGGGCAAGTTAGTGGCTATGGAAGACATCGACATCACCAAGTTCACTAAAGCCCCTCCAGTGGCTTTTGAAGAGCTATGGGAGAGACTTAATTATTATGTCAGTTCTATTAAAGATGTAGACTGCAAAAAGATTGTTGCTCATTTCTTGAAGAAGTACGACGCAAAGTTGCGAGTTTATCCAGCTGGAGTGAGCGTCCATCACGAGTATGCGAGTGGCCTCTTGGTCCATATTACATCAATGGCTAAAATTGCTGACTTCCTCGCCCCTTTATACGATGATATTAATCGAGATGTCCTCATCACCGGAGTCCTCCTTCACGACTTTGGCAAAATGGAGGAATTTGAAGGGCCGGTGGTCTATCACTACACGCTTGAAGGCAAATTGCTTGGCCACATTACTATGATGGTCAGCGAGATTCGGAAAATCGCCGAACAAGAAAAGATTACGAGCGAAGTCCCTCTGCTTCTCGAACATATGGTTCTTTCTCATCACGGAGACCCCGAATTCGGATCACCGGTCATTCCGATGACAAAAGAAGCGATGCTACTCTCGCTAATTGACAACTTAGATAGCAAGATGGTGATTACCTGCAAAGCTCTCGAAGGTGTGAAACCAGGAGAGTTCTCACAGAGAGTATTCCCCCTTGATGGCCGTGTCTTATATCAACCTTTAAAGAAATAAAAAAAGATTCCCTTCCGATTGAACTCAGAAGGGATTTTTTTATTTAAGATTTTTAACGATTTCTTCAGCGAGAGCTGGAAGATTAAGGCCATCGGTATGTGATTTCATCTCGAGCCGGAAGCCTTCTTCCTCTTCGTACCGAGGAATGACATGAACATGGAAATGCTTGACGCTTTGACCAGCTGCTTCGTAGCAGTTTGTCAGAATGTTCACCCCCTTAGCTCCGAGATATTTAATTGCAACCTGGCCGACGCGCTGAGCGACATCCATCACCTTGTGCATCACATCGTGAGGAGTAGATAAGAAGTTATCATAATGTTTCTTAGGAACCACCAAGGCGTGTCCCTTTGTCACCTGGCTGATATCTAAAAAGGCGATTACATCGTAATCCTCGTATAGTTTATAACAGGGAATCTCTCCATTAATTATTTTGCAAAAAACATCCATCTCTTTCATAACCAATGTTCCTTCTTTCTTCACGTATATTATAGCCAATAATATAAATGACAATCGACAAACAAAAGAAAAGACCAGAATTTTTCATCTGGTCTTTTTGGTTTTACCAACTTTGATTTAGTCGAATAGATCAGGGAAGTTGTCTTTGAAGTAATCGTAGACGACCTCATCATGGTATTCGAGATCCATCTTCTCGAGCCAGTGTTTTTGAGCGAGAGTGACGTAGGAGTCATTTTCCGCTAAAATTTTGGCTACTTCGTTGACGTATCCTGCTAAAGGATTTTTCTCATCGGGATCGGTAAGATTTTCACGAAGTCTATCGTAGTTCCAAGCATCTGGGTTCTTATTGAACTTCGAAGAAGAGACGGCTTCAATGATTTGCACAAGGTAGTAAGTCTTACTATCAGAATTGTAGAAGACGATATCATCTTTGCTGGAGACACTTTCAGATGTGGGTTTCTTTAGGAAGTAACTGCCGTTAATACGTGCGACATAGCTGTTGAAATCACGTGTGGTATCAATTTTCCAATCAGCTCCATCGAGATAGAAACGATCATACTGGTCATAGTCTAAAGTGACCCCTTCTTCAGGTTTGAAATTATCAAGCGCGCCTGCAACGCCGATGTTGAATAAACGATCGCGGAACGTACTGAAATCAGATAATCCGCCGTTCTTGATGAACCAACCCTTGGTCACATAAGTGGTGCTGGCAAGGTTGCGAGTCTTTAATTCAAGTCCGACTTCTTTAAGATATGAACCATTGTTGGTGAAGTCGTTTTCGATGGATGTATCGGTGATCAAGAGATTGGAATCAATCTTGGAGTATTCTTCCATTAAATCACCGTAATCGGTACCGATGTAGTAATCAGGAGCGATTTCAGCGTTTGGATCAAATGCTTGTGAATTCTCAAGGTAATTTTTCGCTAGAACGGATAAATCAGCATTGTAAATTCCTTTGTAAGCATCGGATAAGGCGATGAATTGATCTTCGCCAACCCGGTTGTCGCTAACAGGATCGCCATTGACATCAGTGATTCTGGTGGCAGGGATATCGGCGGTGGCTGGAGCGGCATAAACCACATTATTGACGAAATAGTTCATCAAATATTGGGCGCTCTTGTCACTCTTTTCCTTCGTGGAAAGAGAGATAATGTTAACTTTGCGAGCGTAGCTGCGCCCGAGAGTGTTGTAAGTTTCTTCGAGCAAGTATTGCTCAGTTAATAATTCACGGTAGATTTCTCTAATGAAGGAATCTTCGATATAAGAGATAGTGCTTCCCGCTTCATCTTCACCTAATTCGTAATTGGTTTGATAATTCTCGCGGTGTAAGTATTGTGTAAATACATCCGTGTAGTCATATTTAGCATCGAATACTTTTGGAGCGAAGTAGCCAGCGGAAGAAGCGAGTGTGACTTGATTCAAAGAATTGTAGTCAGCGACCTTCTCAAGGCCGGCATATAATGACACTAGATATGTTCTTTCAGAAAATTGAGAACGGTAGGAGTAGGCACCTTCTCTAATTTCGGTGTAAATTTTTTCTTTAATGCGATCTTCAATGGTGTTCCATTTCGCGATTAAAATTTTGATTTCGGTGTCGCTTGCGACATTGCCGTTGTCACTACGGACATCGCCACTGTCGTCTACGCGGTCTCCGTTGGAGTTAACAGACCAGTATGTGTGGTGTGCTTTGATGAATGCATCCGCTACTGAATGGTCAGCACTCTCTGCTGAAGCAGCCGCCTCTTTCAAGGTGACGCCAAAGGAAAGTAAAGAATCTTCATTGGAAGGACCAACTAGTTTGTTGTATCTTCCAAACATGGAAACTGCATATTGATAAAGAACTTCGTTTAAGACATCAGAAGGAAGATTTCCTTCACGCAAAGCGTCATAAACGTTGCTCATGATGTTGTTGTATACTTCACGATTATCCCCGAAAGAAACAATTTCTTCTTTGTAATCGGAAGGTCTAGCCACAATTTCACTACAAGCGGTTAAACCGACAACACTTAACAAGGCGACAGCTAGAAAGCGAGATACTTTTTTATTTGTTGCCATAGTAGCATTCTCCCCCCTTATCATATTCACTTGTATCACCATCGGTGAATGCAATAATACATCCTTCTGGAACCATGCGGTCCACATTGTATCTTGCATCTTTTTGGGCCTCGAGTAATTCGAGATATTTTTCCCAAGCGCGATTCATACCAAGAGTTTGTGAGACGTAGTTGTTTTCTCTTTGCTTCTCGAGATATTCGATGATTTTGGTGTCTAAATCTTTAGCGAATTGGAGATCGGCTTTGTTTTCTTCATAAAGGAATTCGTATAAACGATAATCGTATGTTGAGTCGAATCCTTTAATTGCTTCCTTAACTTCGTTAGCGCGAGCGTTATAGCCGGCCTTATCAGTATTGAGGAAGTTGACATAAGTAGCTTTTGGATTGTCGTTCGAATCTTTTGGATAAGAACTGTCGCTCGGAACTGAAGTCGTGTAGTATTCTTCCAAAGAAACTTTATCTTCGTTTCCCGCGACGGAAGTATCAACAAATTCATAGATGGATTTTTGAATAACCATGAAGTGGATTCCGTATTGGCTGCGAACGCCAACGATGACACGGCCTTCTTCGTCAGTTAAAACACCTAATGTTGGCGAATCACTTTCTAGTTGAGTTCTTTGTAATGATGGAATGTCCTCGACTTTACGGAAACCGGTCTTCTTTTGAGTTGAATCAGCCATCAACAAAGCGCTGTTTTCTGGACCAACCAAATCAACAGGATCGTCTCTGTCGGGAGCGACACTAAAGGATCTCTCATTATTAGTGATAATAAACACACTGCGGCGGTTAAGATATTTGTTCCAGAGGATGTTTCTTGGATAAATCATTGAATCACCATCGTAGAGAACTTGGCCATCAACGGTTTCTTTTTCTCTTAAATCGTATAGTGCTTCAAAAGCTTCATAAGGAACTTTTGCCAAGCCAGCGATTTCTTCGTAGGCTTCGCCAACCTCTTTGGTGGTTTGCTCTTTAATGCTTGTGTAGCTTCCAGTAATTCCTAAACCTTCGCTAATCGTTGGGTTTTTAGTTACCTTAGTCATAATTGCATCGTAGGCATACACGCCGAGTTGGAACTCGTTGACCATCGTGAAACTGCCATCAGAGTTGGCTTTGTTGGTAACAATACCTACATCACCATAAGATGAAGCACTTCCGTCCGAGCTGTTTGATGCGGCAATTGCACCAAAAGTCAACGAACCATCCTTTAATTTTGAGACGACGTTGTACAAGTTGCTCGCTTGTTCGACCGAGATTGTCTCTCGATTGAAATTAGGGTTAGAACCATCGACACTCACTAAGATGTGGCGAAGGTGATAGGGAAGACGAGAAATAATTTTTCCGTTATACTCTTCTTGCTTTTCAACCTTTTCACCGTCAGGAGCGATTCCTAAATACTCGCTTCTTAGAGTGTCGGCATTTTGTTCATAATACCAATCCTCTAATTGTTCTTTTTCTTTTTCATAGATGAACTTTTGTTCAAGTTCTTCTTCAGTCTCAACTCCATTACTTTCGAGAATGGCTTCCCATTCAGTGCTGTACTTGGTGCCGTTAGAATTAGCATTTTCTTTTGCTGCTTCTTTTTGATCTAAGACATCATCCTTAGCTTCTTTTTCGATAATTCCCAAAGATTTCTTTGTTTGGTACTTACCTTCATTGAACGAATCCCGAATCATCACTTCGAGAATACGCTCATAAAACTTGGAGATGCCATTGGGAGTTTCGCGGTATTGGTCATACATTTCGTCAGTAATAACTGCATACGGGGATTGTCCATCATAACCTTTGAAGGTCACGACGGCATCTTTGTTCGATGTAACACTGCTACATGCCGACATCGCGATAACGCCAATGAGACCAGTAACTAAACCTAGGGATAGTTTACTTTTCTTCATGTTTTTTCTCCTTTTCTGAAATATAGCGTTAATATTCTAAATATTATTACGTTCTTATGCAACATAATTCTTGCCAATCTTCATATATATGCGGTGTGAAAAATCAAAAGATTAGCAAATGTCTAAATCCAGTAACTTTTTTATCGTATCAATTGATTAGCATCTTTAAGATGATTAAAATATGTAAGATTCGAGGTGAACTCTATGGCGAAATTAGTAATTAAAGATCTCCACGCTGAAGTGGAAGGCAAGGAAATTCTCAAGGGAATTAACTTAACGATCGAACAAGGAGAAACAGTGGCTTTCTTAGGTCCTAATGGACATGGAAAATCAACTCTTTTAAATATTATTATTGGACACCCCCGTTATCACGTTACTAAAGGTTCAGTTTATCTTAATGATAAAAATGTATTAGAAATGAGTGTTGATGAAAGATCAAAAGCTGGTCTCTTTTTAGGAATGCAAAACCCAGTAGAAATTCCTGGAGTTATTAACTCTGATTTCTTAAGAGCTTCACTCAACGCCCACCGCGAGAAACCCATCTCTACATATAACTTTTACAAGATGCTTGATTCCTCCACAAAAGAGCTAAAAATGCCTTTCGATTTAGCCACCCGATCTCTTAACGAAGGGTTCTCGGGAGGAGAGAAGAAAAGGAATGAAATTCTTCAACTGCTCATGCTCGAGCCAAAGATTGCTTTATTAGATGAAATTGATTCTGGTCTTGACGTTGACGCGATGCAGACAGTCGCAGAGGTAATAAGAAAAGAGCAAGAAAAAGGAACGGGATTTTTAATCATCTCTCACTATGCGCGTTTATTCGAATTAGTTAAACCTACAAGAGCGATTGTTATGATTAACGGAAAAATCGTTATTGATGGTGATCCGTCCTATATTAAAAGGATTGACCAAACTGGTTATGAATTCATAAAAACCGAATTAGGTATTGAAATTGAAAAAGACGAAGTGGATATGAACAAAGTTTCGATTGGTGAGTGCGGAGTAAAGGAAATTATTCGCTAGATGAAAAACGAAATACTAATCTCTGAGTCTGAGCTGCTAAAATGCGAGCCAATTGTTCTTTCCCTAAAAGAGAATGAAACCGTTCAAATTAACATCAGCTCTAATGACACTAGTTATATCTTTGTCAGAGATTTTTCGATCGGTGCAATTTTGAACATCCATATAAAAGAGAATGCAAAACTACAGCTATCATTTTTAGCAAAAAACGTTTTTGACAAAGCGGAAATTAATGTTGATTTGGAAAAAGGAGCCTTTTTTGCATCTTATTTTGCTGATTTTTCAAAAGATAAAGAAAAACTAAAAGTAACGATTAAGTTAAATGGCGAAGGATCATCGGCGTACTGGCACCTCGCTTCTCTTACTGCGAATAAAGACAACAAAGAATTCAATATTAATATTAATCACAACGCTGGTCACACCATTGCTTTGAGCAATAATTTTGGCGTGTCAAAGGATGAATCAAAACTCATATTTTCTGGAAAATCAGCAATTTATAAAGGGTCTCATGGAAGCCACACTCGTCAGAATTCAAAAATCATGGTTTTTGATCCATCCTGCGATGCAATTGCTCGCCCAGTATTAAAAATTGATGAAAAAGATATTGAAGCCAGCCACGGAGCGGTGGTGGGAAGAATTCCTGAAGAACATTTATTCTATTTAACCTCTCGTGGTCTTGATGAGTCTCAGGCGAAACGCTTGATTACATATGGGTATTTGAAGCCAATTACCCGTGGCTTTATCGATGAATCAGTTCGGAATGAAATCGTCGAACTGATAGAAGGGAGAATGTAGACATGGGATACAACGTTGATTCCATTCGCAAACAATTTCCAATGCTTGATGAATCCAAGAAAATGCAAGGTCATTCCCTCGTTTATTTGGATAATAGTTCGACAACCTTTAAACCCCAATGCGTCATCGATGCAATATCTTCTTACTACACCGATTTAACAGCCAACGCCCATCGTGGTGATTACGATCTTCTCTATCGAATGGATGTGGAAGTCTTAAACACCCGCAAAGCTGTGGCTAGATTTGTGAACTGTGATGTGGGAGAAGTAATTTTCACTTCAGGAACAACTATGTCGCTCAATCAAGTCGCTTACGGATATGGATTGAAGCATCTTTCTAAAGGCGATGAAATTGTTATAAGTGAAGAAGAACACGCATCTAATGTTTTGCCTTGGTTCGAAGTTGCCAAAAAAACTGGAGCTATTATTAAGTTTGTTCCATTAACTGAAAGCGGAATTATAACAGAAAACAATTTGCGATCCGTGATGAGCAATAAAACCAAAATTGTCTCCCTTGCTCATGTAGGCAATGTCCTCGGGAACATTCATAATGTTTCCATGATGGCGAGAGTAGCTCACGAATACGGAGCAATCATTTCGATTGATGGTGCGCAATCTGTTCCTCACCTCAAAACAGACTTTAAATCCTGGGATATTGATTTCCTTTCCTTCTCAGCTCACAAAATGTGTGGGCCAACCGGAATTGGTTGCTTAATTGGTAAAGCTAATCTTCTCACCGAGATGGATCCCCTAATTTCTGGTGGAGGAAACAACGTTGATTTCCATATTGATGGAAGTGTTGAATATCTCCCTGCTCCGGCCAAATTTGAAGCAGGAACGCAAAACTTATCAGGAATCGTCGGTTTCCGCACAGCGATTGAATTCATCGAATCAATTGGAATCGATAACATTCACAAGCACGACCGAGAGATGGCCGAATACGCGATGGAAAAAATGAAAAATATTGATGACATTATTATTTATAATAAAGAAGCAAAAAACGGCATTATTACTTTCAATCGCAAAGACGTTTTTGCTCAAGATGAAGCCACATTATTAAACTCAAAAGGAATTGCGGTTCGCTCTGGGCAACATTGTGCGAAGATACTAGATAATTTCTTGAAATGCAAGGCGACAGTCAGAATATCAACTTACTTGTACACCAACAAGGCTGATATCGATAGATTCGTCGATGTTTTACTAGAAGGAGGCGACATTTTAGATGCCTATTTCTCTAACTAATGACATGATGCGTCAAATCATCATGGATCACTACTCAAATCCAATTAACAAACATCAACCAGCTGATGCGTCTTTTATCAAGGTTCATATGCATTCCGACAACTGCATCGATGATTTGGATATCTTTTTGCAAATCAAAAACGATATAGTGACTGATGCCTGTTTCGATGGCGTAGCCTGCACAATTTCCACAGCCTCCACAGATATTATGTGTGATTTGCTTAAAGGAAAAACTAATAAAGAGGCTGAATATATCATCGACCAGTTTCATCACATGATGCACGAACAACCATTTGATGGCGAGGTGCTTGAAGAAGCTTTAGCGTTTATTAATACTTCTAAGCAAGCTGCCCGTGTTAGATGTGCCTCCATTGGATATTTAGCCGCTCAAGAAATATTGAAAGGCAACAAATAATATGACTGAGAAAGATATTAAGTTCCAGTCTGAATATAACTACGATTTCAAAGACGAAGATGTATCGATTATTAAAACCGAAGTTGGTTTAACCGAAGATACCATTCGCCAAATTTCCGCTCTCAAAGATGAGCCGGAATGGATGCTTGAGTTTAGATTGAAATCTCTTAGAGCATTTAATGCTATGCCTCTTCCCAAATGGGGGCTTGATTTAAGCTTCCTTGATTTTTCCTCATATACTTATTTCACACGTATAACAAATAAAGAATCCCAAGACTGGGACGATGTACCTGAAACGATTAAAAATACATTCCAAAAACTGGGAATTCCCGAAGCAGAACAAAAATTCCTTGCCGGTGTCTCCACACAATATGAATCTGAAGTTGTCTATCACAATATGTTGAAGGAAATCAGTGACAAAGGTGTCGTTTTCCTCTCCACTGATCAAGCACTTAAAATGTATCCAGAAATATTTAAAAAATATTTCGCAACTGTTGTTCCAATTGCTGATAACAAGTTCTCCGCATTAAATAGTGCGGTTTGGTCGGGAGGGTCTTTCATCTATGTTCCAAAGGGAGTCCATCTAGAAAAACCACTGCAATCTTATTTCCGTATTAATAACGAAAAAACCGGCCAGTTTGAAAGATCTCTAATTATTGTCGATGAAGGTGCGGAAATCAGTTATGTCGAAGGATGCACCGCCCCGACATACACGAAAGAATCACTCCACGCCGCGGTTGTCGAAATTGTAGTTATGAAAGGCGCTAAATGCCGCTATACAACAGTTCAAAACTGGTCCACAAATATTATTAACTTGGTCACTCAAAGGGCTCTCGTTCATGAAAATGCGCAGATGGAGTGGATTGATGGCAACATCGGTTCACAAATGAATATGAAATATCCAGCTTGCATTCTTGCTGGTGAAGGTGCAAAAGGAACCGTTATTTCTATTGCTGTGTCAGGAAAAGGGCAACAGCAAGACGCGGGCGCAAGAATGATTCACCTTGCCCCAAATACTACCTCAACGATTATTTCTAAATCAATCGTCAAAAATGGTGGTTTGACCAACTATCGTGGCACTGTAAGACACGAAAAGAACGCTCACAATTCTCGTAGTCACGTTGAGTGCGACACATTAATGCTCGACGACAGGTCATTAAGTGATACCATTCCAAATAACGAAGTAAAAAATAATACATCTTATATCGAACACGAAGCAACTGTCAGCAAAATTAGCGAGGATCAATTGTTTTATCTTATGTCTCGCGGAATTAGCGAAAAAGAAGCCGTTCAAATGATTGTCATGGGCTTTATTGAACCATTTGCTCGTGAATTGCCGATGGAATATGCTGTTGAACTTAATCAATTAATTAAGTTAGATATGGAAGGTAGTGTCGGTTAATGAATGATTTCGAAATCATTGTCGTTGGTGGCGGTCACGCGGGTTTGGAAGCCTCTTTTGCTGCTGCTCACAAAGGACACAAAACCCTTCTTATTACTTTAAATAAAAAGTTGATGGGAAACATGCCGTGCAACCCTTCGATTGGAGGATCGGCAAAAGGGATTGTTGTCCGTGAAATTGATGCTCTCGGCGGAATGATGGGGAAAGCAGCAGATCATCATTACTTGCAGATGAAAATGTTGAATACTGGTAAAGGCCCAGGTGTTCAATGTCTACGTTCCCAACAAGATAAGGTTGAATACCCTGAATATATTCAAAGTCTGGCCTACGAATGCTCTAATCTTGCGATTATCGAGGGCATGGTTATTGGTTTGCTTCACGACGATAACCATGTTTTTGGAGTGAAACTAAAAGATGGCACAGAAATTCAATCTAAGGCAGTAATTTTAGCTACTGGAACTTACATGGAAAGCAAGATTTTCCGCGGAAGTGAAGTTAAAGAAGAAGGACCTGATGGCGAACAGCCTTCAAAAGGTCTGTCACCCTATCTAAAGAGCATGGGAATTGATATCATTCGCCTTAAAACAGGTACCCCACCAAGAATTAAAAGCGAAACAATCGATTTTTCTCAAGCAAGCATCCAACCAGGTACCAGAGGTGAGTTAGCTTTTTCCTATGAAACGACCCATTTCATACCCTTTGAAGAACAGGTTCTATGTCACTTAATTTATACTACACCAGAAACACACAAACTGATTCGTGAACACCTCGACCAAACATCCCTTTTCAGCGGATTAATCACTGGAGCGGGCCCCCGCTACTGTCCTTCAATTGAAAGTAAAATTGTAAATTTCCCCGATAAGGAGAGACATCAATTATTTTTGGAGCCTGAATCACGTTTCACCGACTCGATTTATCTCCAAGGATTTTCTACTTCCATGCCGAAGAACATTCAAGAAGAAATGGTCAAAACTCTTCCTGGATTCGAGAAGGCTGAACTTCTTAAGTATGCTTATGCTATTGAATATGATGCAATACAAACATACGAATACGACGCGACACTAAGAATCAAAAAATGGCCGGGGCTATACATCGCTGGACAAATTTGTGGAACTTCTGGATATGAAGAAGCCGCAGCTCTGGGTTTAATGGCAGGAATAAATGCATCTTTAAACATCGAAGGTAAAGAACCGTTTATATTAAGAAGAGACCAAGCCTACATTGGAGTTATGATCGACGACTTGGTGACCAAAGGAGCGAGCGAACCCTATCGTTTAATGTCGTCTCGAGCTGAATTTCGTTTACTGTTAAGACACGATAATGCGGATATACGTTTAACTGAAATCGGTTATCGGCTGGGTTTAATTTTTGAAGATCGATATCATAAGCATTTGCAGAAAATTGATTTGATTAGCCAAGCTACTCAACTATTGCAGAAGACCTATATTGGAGCAAAAAAATCTGTAAACCAATTCCTCGAATCAATCGGCTCAGTCCCTCTCAAAGGGGGCGTTCAAGCCTACGAGTTGTTAAAAAGACCCGGCATTAATTTCGAAAATGTTATGCAATTTATGGACGATTTGCAGGCTTTAAACCTCAAAAAAGACGTTATGGAAGAGGTTGAAATATCAACTAAGTTCGAAGGATATATCGCCAAACAAAAACGCGAGGCAGACAATCTTAGAAAAATTGAAGAGATGCGCATACCTGATGGATTTGATTATCTGCACATGGATGGCTTGCGTTTAGAGGCTCGCCAAAAATTAGATACGGTTCGACCAATGACTATCGGACAGGCATCACGCATATCTGGAGTCAATCCGGCTGATGTCACTATATTGGTATTAAATGTAAAAAGGAGTTTAGGTTATGAATAATGAAACTTTCCAAAAATTTCTCGATTCTCGATGTATCTCTTGTTCAGATGAACAGGTAAAACAGCTTGAGGAACTGATGAGATCAACCTTAAAAACAAACGAGGTTTTCAATTTAACGGCGATTACCGAACCATCTGCTTTTATGGAGAAAATGCTTCTAGATAGTGCGCTTGGATTATTTGATATCGACCTAACCGATAAAAAAGTAATCGATATTGGAACCGGAGCAGGCTTTCCGGGTCTTGTCCTTTACATTTTGAATCCAAAAGTGAAACTAACTCTTTTAGATTCAACAAAAAAGAAGATCAACTATATTAAAGATTTTGTAAGCGATCACAAATATAACATCGAATGTGTATCCGACAGAATAGAAGATTTTGCGCGAATTCATCGCGGCGAATTTGATTTTGTTTACGCTCGCGCTCTCGCCCCTTTAAATATTTTAGTTGAACTAGCGATTCCTCTTTTGAAAAAAGGCGGCAAACTTATCGCCATGAAAGGGCCAGACTGGGAACAGGAGTACAACGCCTCCCAGGGCGCTTTAAAAAAATTAAAATCTCACCTACAAAAGGTATATGAGGAAAATCTTCCTGAATCAGAAGAACAAAGAGCGATTGTCATTATCGAAAAAGATGATGAAACTCCAAGCAAATACCCACGCGAATTCGCAGATATAAAGAAAAATCCTCTCTAATTTCTCTCTTTCTTTACTTTAGCATAGAGGCGGTTATATAATGTTCCACGAGGAACATATTATGACTAAAATTATCGCAATCGCTAATCAAAAAGGTGGGGTCGGTAAGACAACAACTGCCATCAACCTTTCTTCTGCTTTAGCACACTTTACAAGAAGAGTCCTTCTTATTGATATGGATCCTCAGGGTAATTCGTCACGCGGACTTGGCATTGATATTACTCTTATTAATAAATGTGTTTTTGAAGTGTTAACCGGAGATGCTGACATCAACTCTGTGATTAGAAAAACGATGTTAAAGACTCTCGATTTGCTTCCCTCAAAATTGATATTGGCTTCTGTTGATGTTATTGGAAATAAGACAGATAAGCCTTTTTTATTATTAAAGAGAGCAATAGAACAAATTAAGAAAGAATACGATTATATCATTATTGACTGCCCACCGAGTCTAGGGTTTTTAACTGTTAATTCGCTTGTCGCAGCTAACTCGGTTCTAATACCTGTTCAATGCGAGTATTTCGCAATGGAGGCTGTGGCGCAAATTCTCTCCAGTGTCTCTCGAATTCAGACCACCTATAACCCCAATTTAGGAATCGAAGGATTTTTGATGACAATGTACGATTCAAAAACCCGACTCGGTACGGAAATCACCACTCAAATTCGCGGCCTCTTTAAAGAAAATACTTTTTTAACTCAAATTCCTCGTAACATCTCAATTCCAGAAAGCAACGCTAAAGGTTTGCCTGTAACCGTCTATCGCCCAAATAGTAGTGGTTCTTTAGCTTATTTCTCACTGGCCAAGGAAGTCATTGATCATGAAGAAAGATAACAATCCAAAAATTCTCCGTTCTTCCCTTTCAACTTTGATGAAGCGGTTTTCGAATACAGATTTGATTTCTTCATTGGAAAAAGAATACTCGAGCTCAAAGCCAGGTTTTATTCCTCTCTCACTGATTGATGATAATCCGATCTTAAAAAAAGCTAGAATTAATGAACAAAAATTGGAATCGAACATTGCCCAAATTAAAGAAAAAGGCTTCGCCTCTCCCCTTCTTGTCTTACAAAAAGGCGAACGTTTTGAAATCCTGTATCCTCGCATTAATTACGTTGCTGCATTGAAGTCCAAACTAGAATCTATTCCTTGCAGCATTATTAAAATATCGGAAGAAGATATGCTCTTTTTCCTTGCTAAGCGTTTAGAGGAAGACAAAAACAGCAACATTATCGAAATGTCTTTGGTCTTAAATTATTTGCAAAAACGTTATCACTTTACGCAAAGCGAAATTGCGGAAATGATGCAACAATCAAGATCACAAATTACCAATATTATGCGCTTAATCAAGATGCCAGATTTTGTTTTAAGAGATATATCTAATGACATCCTTTCTTTCGGACACGCGAGAGCGCTTTCCACTCTTTCGGTTGAAGACATCAAAAAGATTATCCCTATTATTTATCGAGACAACTTATCTGTTCGAGAGGTTGAACGACTGGTGTATGCTATGAAGAAGTCTCCTGCTCTTCGAGAGGAAGAAAAGCGACTTAAAGAACTGCTGAACTGCCAAGTTAGTATTAGTCCCAAAACCGTCTCGCTTCGTTTTAATAGTGAAGAAGAAAGAGAAAAATTTATTCACTCCCTATCTAAAGATAGTGTATAATGGCTTCACTTCAGGGCAACGAATAACGTGACCGGCGGTAAACCCCGCGAGCTCAATGAGCAGGAACTTGTGAAATTCAAGTGGCGACAGTAAAGTCTGGATGAAAGAAGTTATAGTTTTTTAGCTCTGGAATAAGGAGCTTTTATTTTATGAGTGATTGGGAATTATGGAGAATTGTGATCGCCTCCGCAGGTTTAATCGGTATACTGAGTTATTCTTTGATTCGCGGATCTGATAGTCAATTCAAAGGAATTAACACAAAAATTTTAGCTCGAAGCGGTGTTTTTGCCGCCATTTCGATCATTTTATATATCATTCCTTTCTTTAATGTTAATTTGCCCGGCTTTCCATCGTTCCTTAATCTTCACTTCGACGAAGTGCCGGCCTTGATTTCTGGGTTTGCTTATGGTCCGCTCTCAGCAACTTTGGTTGTTATTGCTAAGACTATTGTTAAACTCCCGATGACTTCCACTTTAGGCGTTGGCGAACTCTTTGATCTTGTTGTTTCATTGGCTTTTGTTATTCCTGCCGCTCTCTTTTATCGTCGTAAAAGAAAAGTTAGTTCCGCTTTAATTGGCTTATCAATTGGTACCCTTTGCCAATTGGTGGTTGCCGCTTTCTTTAGTACGTTTGTTATTTTGGATTTTTATATCTTTGTGATGGGAATGAGCGAACAGATGCTCCTTGGAATTATCCAATTAGCAAATCCAAGCGTCACTTCCTTGAAATGGCCATATTTTTGGTATGTCGCAGTCCCCTTTAATCTTATTAAGGATGTAGCGGTAGTCTTCTTAACATTTGTCTTGTATAAACGAACGCACCTATTAATCGATAGAATTGGAACACAAAAAAACTAGGCCAAACAAGCCTAGTTTTTTATATCAGTTATTCCTCAACGGAAATTGCACCAACAGGGCAGACATCAACTGCATCTGCTTCTCCGACGCCGCTGATGGTTGCTGCTAGACCATCATCGTCAATCTTGATATCGTCGGGATATGTGCCTGCACAGGCACCACAACCGATGCATAAGCTTTTATCGATTTTAATCTTCTTTTTGTCCATCGATATGTCCTCCTAATTGCTATGCATTGATTATAAGAACAAAATTATTATTTTGCAACACAAGACATGAGAAAAAATCCTTAAAAAATTGTTTTTTTGAAGAAAAGTGCAAATATTTTAAAAAGGGTCTATAAATTACCTTTCTATTTTAGTAAACTAAAAGGGATTAGATTTATGGAAGAAACGAGAGTAGCAAAATACAAGAAATATCGCCAATCGCTCGATAAAAAAGATACTCCTGTTTTAGAAACCAGTAAATCGAATAAGAAAAAAGAAAGCACTGAAGGAACTTTAAACACCACTTCGACTCTCCCTATCGATCAAGTTATTGACACTATCGAAGAGGACAAGAAACAAGTGGCTTTTTTAAAGAGGAGAACGAGAAAGAAAATTCTTTTAATCTGTTTATTTTCTCTCGTAGTTTTAGTGATAATCGCGGCACTCGTATGGTTCGCCATCGTGGCCTTTATGTAGGGGGATATTATGACAAAAATTGCTGTTGCCATTGATGGCCCAGCCGCTGCTGGGAAATCTACGGTGGCTAAAAAAGTCGCCGAAATCAAGGGTTATACATATATCGATACAGGTGCGATGTATCGTGCTTTTACATGGTACTGCCTTGAAAAAGGCATTGATTGCCAAGACGAAGCTGCTTGCGTTGCTTTAATCACCAAAGTGAACATTGAGTTAAAACCAAATCATGTTGTGATTTGTAATGGAAAAGATGTCTCACGAGAGATTCGCGAACCCCGCGTGTCGTCTCAAGTTTCATATATTGCTTCTTATAAGGATATAAGATTAGCTCTTGTTGAGTTGCAGAGAAAAATGGCAGACACCGACTCTGTCATAATGGATGGAAGAGATATCGGAACCTATGTTTTACCTAATGCCGATGTTAAAATCTTCCAAATTGCGAGCGTTGAAACTCGCGCAGTCCGTCGTTATGAAGAAAACATTAGCAAAGGCATTCAATGTACCCTGGAAGAAATTGATGCCGATGTCCGCAAGAGAGACTACATAGATTCACATCGTGAGTTCGCCCCCTTAAAAGCGGCTCCCGATTCTGTTTTATTAGATACTTCGTACATGACTGTCGACGAAGTCGTCCAAAATGTTATCGACATTATTGATGCTAAAATTGAGGAGAAAGAAAAACGTGCTTAATGGTATTGTTGCCGTTGTCGGTTCGCCTAACGTTGGCAAATCGACAATTTTCAACCGTTTAATTGGTGAGAGACACGCTATCGTTGATGACCAGGCCGGAATTACTCGCGATCGCCTTTATGGCAAGTGCGAATGGTTGGGCCGTTCTTTTTCTATTATTGATACTGGTGGAATCGAAGTCGCTAACCGCCCATTCCAAGAACAAATTCGCATTCAAACACAAATTGCCATTGATGAAGCTGATATTATTGTTTTTGTCACCGACAGCCATCTCGGCATAACTGCCGACGATCGCCTCGTTGCCAAAATGCTCTACAAAATAAATAAGCCAGTCATTCTCGTCGTCAATAAAATTGATGAAGGAATTCATATTTCGGATACCCAAGAATTTTATAAGTTAGGACTTGGGGACCCCCTCGCCGTCAGTGGTGTTCACGGAATCGGTATTGGTGATTTATTAAATCGCATTATTAAATTACTTCCTGATAAACAATACGAACTTAAATCTAACCAAATTACTTTCTGTCTTGTTGGACGGCCCAATGTTGGCAAATCTTCTTTAGCGAATACCCTTCTTAACGAAGAACGAGTAATTGTCAGCGACATTTCTGGAACAACGAGAGACTCAATCGACACACCTTTTGAAAAAGACGGGAAGAATTACATTGTTATCGATACGGCCGGATTAAAGAAGCGCGGAAAAATCTATGAAGCAATCGATAAATATTCTGCGATTCGTGCCTTAAAAGCGATTGAAAGAAGCGAAATTGTTCTTCTTGTTATTGATGGTGACCAAGGCATTATTGAACAAGATAAACATGTCATTGAATATGCAACTGAATTGCATAAAGCAATTATCATTGTGGTAAATAAGTGGGATGTAGTTGACAAAGAAACAAATACGATGAGCAATTTTACTAAACTAATTCGTAATGAATATAAGTTCCTTGACTATGCTCCGGTTTGCTATGTGTCAGCATTAAAGAAACAACGGATCGCCACTGTTTTTAAAGCCCTTGAACTTGTCCATGAGGCTTATTACACGAGAGTCAAAACCAGCATATTAAACGATGTCATTCAAGACGCCCAAATGATGAATCAAACCCCGGATTTTAATGGAGGGAGACTGAAGATTTATTATGCTTCTCAAGTGTCAACCGCTCCTCCGACATTTGTTTTATTCGTTAATAATGTTAACTTTATGCATTTTAGCTACGAAAGATATATCGAGAACCGCCTTCGCGAAACTTTTAATTTCGAAGGCAGTCCAATCAAGATTTTATTAAGAAATAAAAAATAATTCCTAGAGCGTACTTTTTGTTTATTTTTACTGAGTTATGGTAAAATGTTTCCAAGAGGAGATATTTTTATGAAAAAGCTAAACAAACGCGACCTAGTTGAAGTTGTTGCCGAAAAAGCTCATCTTTCCAAAAAAGATGCTCAAGCGGCAATCGACATGGCTTTTAAGTTGATTGAAAAAAGCGTACTAAAAGGGGAAGAAGTCAATATCTCGAATTTTGGTGTTTTTTCACCGAAAACTCGTCAGAGTAGAGAAGGAACTCATCCAAAGAAACACAGCCGCATTGTGATTGCTGAATCCAAGACCGTTGTGTTTAGACCCTCGAAAAGTTTAAAAGCAAAACTTAACAAATAGTATTAATTTTTTTCAAAAGAATGAGACAACTTGTTGTCTCTTTTTTTATGTCTTAATATAATAGAGACATGAACAAAGGACTCTTTGCTTTTCAAAAACTTCACGAGCTTTTCGCACATCACGGCTTTTTATTATATCTTGTCGGAGGAACGGTCAGGGATTTTCTTCTATCAATGCCCCTCACTGATCTAGACGCTGTTACTGATGCAACTCCGGAAGAGATGAAATCATTTCTCAATTTCGTAGATTGCGATTTTACCTTTGCAAAGTATGGCTCAGTCAAGATTAAATTTGAAGGTTATTTTTTTGATGTAACTACCCTGAGAAAAGAAAAACGTTATAAGGATGCCCGTCACCCCGACAAGATTCATTTTGTGAAAAGCCTAAAAGAAGATTATGTTCGAAGAGATTTTACTATCAACGCCATGTATATGGATGAACACTTTCGAGTGATTGATTATTGCCATGGTTTGAGCGATATCAACCGGGGCATCATCAAAGCAGTGGGGAGGCCATCAAAACGCATCAAAGAAGATCCTTTGCGAATCATTAGAGCCTTACGATTTGCAATAAATTTGGATTTGATTATCGATAAGCGTTTGCAAAAAGCAATTCGCAAGAATATCCCGCTCTTATCAAAACTTAATGTAAGTAAAATCAAACAAGATTTGCTCAAAATTAAAAGCCACAAAAAGGAACGAACTGCACAACTTTTTCAGGAATATGATATCCATCATTTGTTAGATATGATAGAGTAAATGCACGAATAAGATTATGGTTTCTGAAGCAATTGATTTCCGCTTTCTTCTCTTAGATAATTATAAAAAACTAAAGATCAGCGAAAAAGAACTGGTCACTCTTTTCATGATTGATCACTTCATAACTCTCGGGAATCCTTTTGTCACCGCGGATTTGCTGTCTTTAAAAATGTCCCTTGATGTCAAAGAAATTGACAAGACACTTGTCGCTTTGTTGACGAGAGGTTTTATTGAATACATTGCTCAAGGTAAAAAGACTATTACAACTCTCAACCCCCTTAAAGTTAAGCTATACCGTGAATTCCAGATTTCCCTTACCAAAGAGGATGAAGCTCAATCTTCAAAAGAAGTGGAAAAAGAACTTAATAATATCTTCGAAGAATTCAGCAAGTTGTTGGGTCGCGTTCTCGCCCCGGTGGAAATATCAAAAATTCGTGAATGGGTATCCTATGGATATTCCGACGAGATGATCATTAATGCTCTTAAAGAAGCACTAAGCAAAGGTAAAAAATCCCTTCGTTCGGTCGATAAAATTCTGCTCGTTTGGTCAACCCGTGACGATCGTGAAAACGAAGGCGTCTCACTGAAGAGCGAAGAGTGGAACAAGAGCCTAGAAGAAACTATTCGAATCGCGAAGACTCCGTGGATAGATAAAAAAGATGATTAAGAAACAATACCGCCTACTAGAAGACTATTTAAATAGTCTTTTTCCTAATGCGGGATGTGAACTAATACACGATAAAGATTACGAATTTGTCATCGAAGTCATGTTGTCTGCTCAGTCAACTGATGTGGCGGTTAACCTCGTCTCTAACAAATTATTCAAGAAATATTCCACCCTCGAATCACTAGCTAATGCCGATCTTTTTGATGTTGAAAAAATTCTCCATCCCTTAGGTCTTTTTAAGAACAAAGCGAAAAACGTTATCGGAATCGCCAAAACACTTATTGAAGAGTTCGATGGCATTATTCCTTCAGATAAAGATTTATTGCAGCGATTACCTGGAGTAGGAAATAAAACAGCCGGAGTAATCCGAGCAGAGGTTTTCCATATTCCCGACTTACCAGTTGATACCCATATTTTAAGAATTTCTCGTCGCCTCGGTATCTCAAAAGCTGGCGATACTCCGCTTCAGGTTGAACAAAAGCTAAAAAAAGAAATCGACCAGTCCCGATGGATTTTGACTCATCATCAACTAATCCATTTTGGTCGATACTTCTGTACAGCCCGGAAACCCAATTGTGAAAACTGCAAATTAAACAGTTTCTGCAAAATAAGGACTATTCATTAAAGTATTTTTCTTCAACAGCGGGGAGATAATCTAGCCGAGGATTGAATCCTCTTTTTATTTGCGTGCCTTTTTCGCACACAGTCGTGAACGGTATCGACTTTCTTTTCCCATTTTCATAAAAATCAATGACATAAGAGGCATCCAGCAAAAACACCTGATCGTGATAGGCAAACTCGATGATAAAAAAGGCAATACCTCCAAACTTGATAACATTTTTCAAATGTTTGATTTGGTGGGAAGTGATATTTGAGAGAGGAAAACTACTCCGATTCTTAGTGCTCTTGGCTTCAAAATCAATATATTTACCTCTAAAGACCCCGTTATAATCTGTTGTTGATTGTTTCTCAAAAAACGCATTCACGATTTTCGCTCCATGCGAGTAATCAACTTTCGAGACGTGAATTGGCGTTGGCCGCTTGGTAATTAACAGGGCTCCAGCACCTAGGTAATATTCGTTAGATAGGTTAATATCTTCTTCGAGACTTATTCCGCGATTGGCGGAAGAAAACGAAATGTCTTGGGCGCTTTTCTTATGTGCCTTTTGAGTAAAAATAAACTTTTGGCCGTTGGGATACTTAATCATGTTAGATACTTGTGAACTTCCTCGTCATACACTTCGGGAGTGACGGTTTCCCCTCTATTCAATTTTTTAAGCATTTCGTTAACCGGAGATGGAAAGTGGCCATACATCGGAAGGGCCTTTTTATATCTTTCCGCAACAAGAGATTTGTTTTTGAAAAATGCATCAAAGATATTGGCGAGATTTATTGCATCAACTGCAGGATCATGAGATTCTCCGGCGAGAGGAACACCGAGTAATTCGCAGCAATGAACAAGACTGAATGGGTTTCCTCTTTCGTCCCGCAAAAATTCATTAATAAATGTGGCAAAATCAATGTAATTTTTTTGAATTTGCGAGCAAATTTCTTTTGGAAAATCGAGATTATGAGTGATTGATTGATTTAAAATTCTCATATCATGATTACCAAATGTAATAAATGAGCTTTTTTTAAACGAAAGCCCGACATACTTTTTCAAAGACTCCATAGCCACGGCAAAGGAAACGCCTTTCTCTGACAATAAGTTGTCATTAATACCCGTTAGTTCAGAAACATATTTTCCGACTTTATTTTTTGCTTTGACGAAGACTTTAAAAGGTTCTTTGCGGCTCTTGATGTAACCCTTTCTATCGAGTGTTACAGCTAACGCTCCGATGGCAATCATCTCGTGGCTGTATTGAGTGCCTTCAAAATCTAAAAATACGACTTTTTTGTGATGTTTTAATAATTTTTCAAATTTTTTCATTGTTACTAGTGATTTAAGGTGGGTTTGTTACGTCGGCTTTTTTCTTTTGAAAAAAGATTGAAAAGACCTCTAATCTAATATATTATAAATGATGAGGTTTGCTTATGGCAATTAAACTTACTTTGTGTTCTAAAGAAATTCTCGATACAGCGTTTTCGGGAGCAACCCCGGGATATAGTTCCTTAGAAGTCGATTCTTTCCTCGACACTGTCATCCGCGACTATAAAATCGTTGAATCAAACTTCTTGGTAACAAAAAAGGATGTCGAATCGACGCAGGTCAAAATCAAAGAACTTGAAGAAAAAGTGAAAAACTTAGAAATCGAGAACAAACGATACCAAACTCGCTTCGAAGGAATTAAGAACAACGATAAGAACGTTTCTGCTGATAACATCAACCTCGTAAAAAGGATTAGCGCTTTGGAAAAGTTTGTTTGGAAACAAGGCTTCAATCCTAACGACATCAAATAACTTTCGATCCGGATAATTGCTGGCTTCGGCTAGAGGAAAGTCCATGCTCGCACAGGCTGTGATGCCTGTAGTGATTGCGCTAGCGGAAAAAATAACGCTAGGCACGCAGGAGTGCGTGACGGCGGTGAATCACCTAAGGGAAACTATGGTGTGAAACCTGAAAGTGCCACAGTGACGTAGCTTACGGGAAACCGTAAGGTGGAACGCGGTAAACCCCACAAGCGAGAAACCCAAATTTTGGTAGGGGAGGCAGGAGGCGAGAAATAGAATCGTCTCAGGCAAGCATTTGCTTAGATAAATAATTATCCTAGACAAAACATGGCTTACAGGATCGAATACTCACTAAAGGAGTACACATGAATCTTCCAACAAAAATTACGATCACACGTATCGTTGCCATCATCTTGATGGTCATCGCATTATTTGTGATGTCTCTTTTTTCTTTTAACACACCTTTGTTAGGAGACACGAGGATCAATCTTGTCTTCTTAATACTTTGTGCCTTTTTCTTACTCGCTAGTTTTACTGATTATCTTGACGGCCATTTAGCAAGAAAAAACAACCAAGTCACTGATTTAGGTAAATTCCTTGATCCGGTTGCTGATAAGTTGTTGATTAACTCGATGGTCATCTTTTTGGTTGCTCCCAAGCTATTTGCTACTTATGCAGTAGAACAAGCAATATCTTTTAATATTTGGTGCGCGATTATCTTAATCGGAAGGGACATCGTTGTTGATGCGCTTAGATTCATCGCTGCTCAAAAGAAAATTGTCATTGCTGCCAACATTTTTGGAAAAGCCAAGACCGTTCTTCAAATGGTGGCCATCACTTTTGTCTTATTGAACGGATTCCCATTCAACTACTTTGATTCCAGTTGGCCGGCGGGTCTACATATCACTGATTTTATAGTGTATATTGCCACCGCCGTTTCACTCCTTTCTGGTATCATATATGTAATTCAGAATCGACAAGTTTTTAAGGAAGTAAAGAAATGATAACCCCTAAGGAACTATCTTCTCTTTTCATCGATAAGGGTCGGACGCTCGGGTGCGCCGAGTCGTTCACGGGTGGATTGTTTGCTCACGAAATCACCGCCATTCCTGGTGCCAGCCACTTCTTTAAGGGCGGCATCATTACCTATACAAATGAAGAAAAGTGGAGAATTCTCGGGATTAGTTATGAACTGATTGATCGCTGCGGAGTTATTTCTCAAGAAATAGCTCAAGAGATGGCTAGTCATGCCCGTCAACTTCTCAACGTTGATTACTGCGTCTCCTTCACAGGTAACGCCGGTCCAGCAGCGATGGAAAATAAACCTATTGGAGAGATATATATTGCCGTTGCCTGTTATGATTTGGCAATTGTTACAAAGCATAATCTCTCAGGTTCGCGTAGCGAGATTCAAGACCAAGCCATTCAAATTGCCTGTCAATTGCTCTATGAGCTTTTGCAGCAAAAAAATTAATTTTTCCAACAAAATGCAAATATCTAGATTTATATAAAAGAGGCACATAATATGACAAAAATTGAAAAAAACGAAGCCGTAGCAGTCAACCTTGAAGAAACATTAAAACAAATTCAAAAAATATTCGGCAAAGGCGCTGTGATGAAACTAGGAGAGAGACAAGCCGTTGATGTGGATGTTATCCCTAGTGGATCTTTATTATTGGATGAAGCCCTCGGAGTCGGCGGATATCCAAAAGGAAGAATCATTGAAATCTACGGACCAGAATCAAGTGGTAAAACTACCCTCGCTCTCCACGCGATTGCAGAATGTCAAAAACAAGGTGGACGTGCGGCATTTGTTGATGCTGAACACTCAATCGATCCTATCTACGCGAAAAATCTTGGCGTCAATATTGATGAACTCATCCTCTCACAACCTGATAGTGGAGAGCAGGCCCTCGAAATTGTCGAGATGCTCGCCAGCTCTGGAGCTATTAATTTAATCGTTGTCGACTCTGTCGCCGCCCTTGTTCCACAAGCTGAACTGGATGGTGAAATGAGCGATAACTCCGTCGGTCTTCAAGCCCGTTTGATGAGTAAGGCGATGCGTAAGCTAGCAGGTATTCTCAATAAGAAAGAGTGTGCAGTAATATTTATCAACCAACTTCGTGAAAAAGTGGGAATTATGTATGGCAACCCAGAAACAACTTCTGGTGGTCGAGCGCTCAAATTCTATGCCTCCATTCGCCTCGACATTCGCCGCAATGAAGCTTTGAAAGCCGGCAGTGAAATCTATGGAAATTCAGTCCGCATTAAAGTGGTGAAAAACAAAGTTTCTCCCCCATTCAAGCAATGCATAGTTGATATCATTTATGGTCAAGGAATCTCCAAGGATGGCGAAGTTCTCGATCTTAGTGTCGAAGCTGGTCTCATCAAAAAGAGCGGCTCGTGGTTTGAATATAATGGCAACAAAATTGCTCAAGGACGCGATGCTGCTAAGGAATATCTAAAAGCCAACCTCGATATCGCTCAGGAACTAACCAAGAAAGTTAAAGAAACATTACCCACGCTTCGCGGAAATGAATAGCCAATCTCGTATTGGCTTTTTCTTTAAAAACTAAATAAAGACTTTTTTGATTTTTGTCGCTATAATAAACTCGTACCCCCGAAGGGTACTTACCTATATATTCTCATTCGAGAACTGATTTATCAGGCCATGCCTGTTACTTATACACAAAAGATCTCTATTACATAATAGGGGTATTTTAGGTAATTATAGTTACGTAGTAACTATTTAGTCTTTATGACATAATGAAAGGACCAAATAATGTTTACTGTATTAGCAGATGCTTTTTTGAACATCTTCTTGCCCATTATTTGCGGTGTTGTCGGTCTTCTTTTAGGAGCCACAATCATTATTCTCATTCCTGTTTTTAAGAAACATAGAGCGAATGCGAAGGCCGCTAAGATAATTAGAGAAGCTGAAATTAAAGCCGAACACATTACGAAGAACGCACAGTTGGATGGCAAACAAACTGTGTATGAAATGAAACAAGAAGCCGAAAAAGAAATTCGCGAGAGAAAGCAAGAAGTTGTCTCTCAAGAAAACAAACTTCTCCAAAGAGAACAATCAATCGATCGCCGCGATACTGCCCTTATTCAGAAGGAAAACATGCTCGACGAGAAGAACGAAAATCTCAACCGTCGCTTAAAAGAAGCCGACAAAAAAGAAGCCGTTCTTCAAGAGAAAATTGATGGCATTATCCAAGAGTTAGAAAAAGTCTCTCAAATGTCCATTCAGGAAGCGCGCGATGAATTATTCAGTCGCGTCGAAAGCAAGATGAGTAAAGAAATCGCAATGTTCATCAAAAACAAAGAAGACGAAGCAAAAGAGGTCGCTGAAGATAAAGCAAAAGAAATTCTCTCTTATACAATCAGCAAATATGCTCAAGAAGTTACAACCGAAAAGACTGTCTCCGTCGTCTCTCTTCCTAGCGACGAAATGAAAGGTAGAATTATTGGTCGTGAAGGACGCAACATCCGCTCACTCGAACAATTACTTGGAGTTGACATCATTATTGATGACACTCCAGAAGCCCTTACTATTTCCTGTTTTAATCCGGTTCGTCGTGAAATCGCCCGCATTGCTCTTGAAGAGTTAATTAAAGATGGACGTATTCAACCTGGAAGAATTGAAGAAATCGTTGAAAAAGCTAAAAAAACTGTCAGTGAATCCATCCACAAGACTGGACAAGATGTTGCTTTCAAACTTGGATTACCCAAGATTAATCGTGAATTACTCGACTATGTCGGTCGTTTAAAATATCGCACCTCATATGGACAAAACGCACTTAACCACTCGGTTGAAGTGGCTATTTTGGCTGGCACGATGGCGGCCGAACTTGGTCTTGATCAAAACCTGGCTAAGAGAGCTGGGCTTCTCCACGATATCGGAAAATCCGCCGACTTTGAGATGGATGGAAGTCACGTTGAAATTGGCATCCGTTTAGCCAAGAAATATGGTGAACCTGATGTTGTTATTAACTCCATCGAATCTCATCACGGAGACGTCGAGCCTAAGTATGTTATTTCTAATCTCGTTCAAGCCGCTGATACTTTAAGTGCCGCTCGTCCTGGTGCTCGCAGTGAAATGCTCGAGAATTACATCAAGAGAATTGAACAGCTGGAAGAAATCTGCAAATCTTACGATGGTGTTTACCAATCTTATGCTATGCAATCCGGACGCGAACTGCGCGTCATGGTTATTCCTGAAAAGATCGACGATCTTACCGCTTTTAAATTAGCCCGCGAAATCCGCGAGAGAATTGAAAATGAAATGACCTATCCAGGCCAAATCAAAGTTTCAGTCATCCGTGAGTATCGCGCCATTGAAACCGCGAAATAGCCACCCTATTTCATAGAAAGAATACCTTTTGAACATTTTATTCATCGGCGATGTTGTCGGCCGCGTTGGCCGAAGAATGCTTCGCGAAAAATTACCATATTTTGTTAAAAAATACGATATTGATTTTGTTATTGCTAACGGAGAGAACGCAACCCATGGAAAGGGTTTAATTCACCGTCAGTACGACGAGTTGATTGAGTCGGGGGTTGATGTGGTTACATTAGGGAATCATTACAATTCCAAATCAGAAATAAACAAGTATATCGATAAAGTCGATCGCTTAATTCGCCCCATTAATTTGATCAACGAATTTCCTGGTGAAGGGACCGCCGTTTACGATGTCGACGGAGTCTCGGTTCGCGTTACTAATGTCCTCGGCTCTGCCTTTATCAATGAACAAGTTAATTCGCCCTATTATTCAATGCTTCAAGTTCTATCGGAAGAGGAACCAGCAACAGTTAATATTATCGACTTCCATGGCGAAGCAACCGGCGAAAAAATCTGTTTTGCCCGAGCTTTCGACGGCAAGATTGCTGCTGTCCTCGGCACTCATACTCATGTCCAAACTAACGATGCTCGCATCCTTCCAAATGGAACCGCTTTCATCAGTGATGTCGGCATGTGTGGTTTGTACGAAGGAGTTCTCGGCTTTGACAGCGAATCAGTAATGAAGAAAACTCTTTACGGAGAAACAAGCCATTTTAATACTCCTGACGAAGGAAGAGGATTGTTCTGTGGAGTCGTAATCAGCGTCAATCCTGAGACCGGTCTTGCGAACTCAATCTTTTCCATCTACTATGTGGAGGACAAAAATGAAAAGTAAAATCATCCACACTCCTGATCTTAAAAAAGCTGCTTCTCGAAGAAAAGAAGAGACATTTTTTGATGTTCTTAAAAGCGAGCATCTTTCATCCTTGACCGAAATGGTCAAGGGTTGGCATTACTATGTAAAAACATATGGATGCCAAGCTAACGTGCGCGATGAAGAGACAATGAGGGGTATGCTCCAAGGAATTGGGTTGTACCCAACTGAAGAAGTTGAAAGCGCCGACATCATTATTATCAATACCTGCGCTGTACGGGAAAATGCGGAAGACAAAGTTTACGGAGAAATTGGTAACATCAAATATCTCCGTAGGAAGAAACCCCATCTCGTTCTTGCGATGTGCGGATGTATGGTTGAACAACCAGAAATTCTCGAGAAGGTGGTAAAAACTTATCCTGAAGTGAATCTTTTCTTTGGAACTCACGAAATACCATCTCTCTACGATTTGCTTTTTGAAACCATCATGAGCAAAGAAAGAGTCATCGATGTCGAAAGCAAACCAGGTGAAGTAGTGGAAGAACTCCCTGTCAGTCGCACGAACAAGTTCAAAGCGTATGTAAACATCATTTACGGATGCGATAAATTTTGCACTTACTGCATTGTCCCTTACACAAGGGGCAAAGAGCGAAGTCGAAAATTCGAAGAAGTACTAAAAGAATGCCAAGAACTAGTTAACCAAGGTTATCAGGAAATTACTTTACTTGGTCAGAATGTCAATGCCTATGGAAAAGATCTTGCTGATGAAGTTGATTTTGCCGATATATTAGAAGCTGTCGCAAAATTAGGAATTCCGCGTTTGAGATTCACCACCTCACACCCATGGGATTTTTCTGAAAAAATGATTGATGTCATTGCAAAATACCCCAATATCATGAAAGCAATTCACCTTCCAGTTCAATCAGGAAGCGATGAAGTTTTAAGAAAAATGGGCCGAAGATATAATCGCGAGCATTATCTTAAACTCGCTCGGTCGATGCGTGAAAAAATTCCAGGATTATCTCTTTCAACTGATATCATCGTTGGATTTCCAGATGAGACGGAAGATCAATTTCGAGAAACTTTGTCTCTTGTCGATGAAGCCAAATACGAATCGGCCTTCACTTTTATCTATTCTCCTCGTAAGGGGACTCCTGCAGCTCGCATGACTGACAACGTCGCAAAAGACATCAAATCAAAACGATTCCTTGAATTGATCAAGCATCTTGAAAAAAGCGTTGAAGCCTCTTCAAACATCATGGTGGGACAAGTTTACGATGTACTTGTTGATGGAGTGAGTAAAACCGACTCAAGTATGTTGTCTGGATATACTGAATCTAATAAATTAGTCCATTTTCCAGGCGATGAATCCTTCGTCGGGAAGATCATTAAAGTGCTCATTAAAGAGTCACATACATATTCATTAATTGGAGAAGTGGTCAATGGATAAGATTGCCGAACTAACAGATAAAGTCGCCAAAGACCTCATATCCTTGCCAGAAGTGAAGGAATTTTTGCGTTTGAAAGAAATCATGGGCTCAGATAAAGATTTAATCAATATGCGTAGCGAAATTGCACGGCTGACTTATGAGAAAAAAGAAGAGGAAAAAAGCAATATTCTCGCTATATATAATGCCCATCCAATTGTCAACAATTACAATGTTGCGAGAGAAGAAGTAATAACGATATTACGGACTCTTAAAGATATTCTAAGCGAATAGCAAATTCGCTTTTTCTTTGTGGTATATTATCAGTATGATTTATGTCATTTGCGGACCAACTGGAAGCGGAAAAACAGAAGCTTCAATCAAACTCTCTTCTTTTTTTAATGCCCCGATTGTGAACGCTGATGCCTTTCAGATTTATAAAGATATGGATATTGGAACAGCAAAGATTTCAAAAAGCCACCCTTCATATACAAAACATCATTTATTAGATATTGTTACTCCCGAAGAAACCTTCTCTGTTAAGCAGTATCAAGATGCTTTTAGAAACACAATTGAGATGCTGAAAAAAGATTATAGAAACATCATCGTTGTTGGGGGAACCGGTCTTTATATTAAAGCATCCCTCTTCGATTTTTTGTTTAATGAAGAGTCAGTGGAAATTAGAGATGACTTTTTAGATAAAACAAATGAAGAACTTTGGGAGATGCTCAAAGCCCTTGATTCAAAATCATTAGCAAGTCTCCACCCCAATAATCGGAAAAGAGTTATTCGCGCAATTCAAATAGCTAAGCATCAAAAAGTAAACAAGAGTACTAATATTGCAATGCAATCTCACCAAATATTTTATCCAGATGTCGAAATATTCTTTATTAATCCTCCAAGAGACGAATTATATTCAAAGATTAATTCTCGAGTTGATGAAATGTTCGAAAAAGGATTGGTTAGCGAAGTGAAAAATTTATTAATAAAATATAAATTATCCCTTACCGCTTCACAGGCTATTGGTTATAAAGAAGTCATCGACTTTATCGATAATAAGATATCACTTGAAGACGCAAAGGAATTAATAAAAAAACGAACTCGAAATTATGCGAAAAGGCAAGTCACTTATTTCAAACATCAATTTGATAGCAGACAATTTGCCAATGTGCAGGAACTTATTAACGAGGTTATGAAATATGAGCAGTGAGCAATTTATACGCAGTAAAGGATTAATAACTCAAGAAAAGTTTTATAAGATAAAAGAGGTTAAAATCTTGCTTGTTGGTTTGGGCGGAGTAGGAGGAACAGCGCTTGAAGCTTTGGTAAGAACTGGGTTTCAACATTTTACCATTATCGATGGAGATAAGGTCGAGCCCTCAAATTTAAACCGTCAAATCCTTTTTAATGAGAATGACATCGGAAAAGAAAAAGCTTATACAGCAAAACAACATCTACTCCAAATCAATCCTGATTTAGATATTAAAGCCATTAGTGCAGTAATAAATGCCGAAAACATGGATATTTTTAAAGATATTGATTTTGATTTCTTGGTCGATGCTATTGATGATATCCGAGCAAAAGTCGGACTCGTTAAATTTGCTCTCGAAAATGAAAAGCCATTCGTGTGTTCACTCGGAATGGCCAATCGATTTGATCCATCTAAGGTGTTTATTACCCGACTTGATAAAGCAACTGGTGATCCACTAGCGAAAAAATTTCGCTATGAATTAAAACAAGTCGGAATTGATACAAAAAAGGTTAATGTATCTTTCTCTTGGGAAACTCCTTTGAAAGACGGAACTAACCTCAACTCCATCATGATGCCTCCATCAGCGGCCGGTTTAAACATCGCGTTCTTTGTTCTCGCTCATTTCATTCAAAAATAATTCCAACTTTTGTTCGCAATTGTTCTCTTACTTTATAGGGACTGTATGGCATTCTTGGAGTTAAGAAACATAACCAAAATTTATCAAAACTCAAGCGGAATCACTCAAAAGGCATTGAGTGATTTTTCTATAATTTTCCCAAACTCCGGACTAGTTGGTATCCTGGGTGAATCAGGTAGCGGGAAGTCGACAATTATTAATCTCATTGCTCTCCTTGATTCGCCTACATCTGGGGACATTTTACTCGATGGACAATCAATTACAAAATGGAGCGACAAAAAGAAAGATGAATATCGAAATAAAACAATAGGAGTGATTTTTCAACACTACAATTTACTGGAAGAGGAGACCGCCCTATTTAATGTCATGCTGCCAATGCTGATTTCAGGACAAAAGCATTCTTCCGCTAAAGAAGACTCCTTTACTCTACTTGAGGGAATCAATTTCCCCAAAGATTTGTACAAAAAAAGATGCGCCGACTTAAGTGGTGGAGAAAAACAGCGAGTAGGAATCCTAAGATCTCTAATCAACAACCCTCAAATAATTCTCGCAGATGAACCAACGGGGGCGCTTGATGGAAAAAACGCGATTGAAATAATGGGAATTCTCAAACAAGCGAGTCGAAAAAAACTCGTTATTCTAATTTCGCATAATGAAGAACTAGTCAGTCAATATGCTGATCGAATCATTACAATTTCCGATGGGAAATGTGTTAATAACAAAATTTACCGAGAAGAAAATAATGGTCTACCTTTTTCGCGACAAAGAAAAAGCAAAAACAAACACTGGATGCGCCCAATCATCAAGACAAACTTCCTTAAAGGGTTGAAAAGAAACTTAATTGGTTGTTTCGCGCTAACAGTGAGTTTAATTTTCTGCTTTTTAATTATTGGTTTTTCGAGCGGATCAGACCAGGTCGTCGCTAAAGAAACACTCAAACAATTAGATTATGGTTGTCTTACGTTATGCAACGAGATAACAAAAAAGGTTGAAGGCTCGCCTCTCTCGATTGTGAAACAATCCCGACCAGATAAAAATGATATCTTGCGTAACACCTTTTTGAGACAGTTCTTTTTTCTTGAGGAAAATCTGGATGCTTTGACAAGCGGTATAACTATTCAACATAAAAATCAGCATTATAGAGAGGTTGTTTATTGTCCTATCTATTCTTTTGAACCAGAGTCAATTAATAGTAAATTGTTAGCGATAGGCGAAACACCAAAAATAGATTCATTAGCAAATGTTATCATAAATGATAAATGTGCAAAGGAAATGAGATGCAAAGTCAACGATAGCATCCATTTGACAATGGAATATGAATACATATATTACACAGAGGACGAACACGACCCAGCTATTCACAATTATTGGAAACATGACTTCGACGCCATCGTGTCAGCCATAGTTGATGAATTAGATTTTTTAGAAACCCCAAAAGTCTATTATTCTTATGTCGCGCTTCAGGATTTAGCCCAGACAACATTTTTAACTGATCTCAGCCAGCATTATGGGTACGATATTTCATGGCTTGATTTAATCAGCAACTGTTCAAACAGCGATGCCATTTCTTCTTATAATTATCGTCTCTTTCTCAAGGATGCTCGACAAATGGACAAGATTCCACTCATCAACGAGAAAATTGACAGTCCTCTTTCTATTAGTAGTGGGGCATTAGAGGTTTCAGAAGCCCTTTTTAGTTTGATTGATGCATCGACAATGGGAATGGAAATTTTTCTCGTCTTGTGTTTCGGGGGAGCCAGTTTAATTTTAGGTATTATTTCTTTCTCAAACTTTACTTTGGATAAGAAAAAGGTGGCCATATTGAGAAGTCTAGGAGCTCGAAAAAACGACATTCTCGATATTTATGGAGAACAATGTTTGGATGTTGGCTTGATAGGGGTCTTAATTAGCTTTGTTTTATCTCCATTGTTTGCCTTAATTGCAAATCGAATTCTCTTTCAAATAACAAGTTTTCATGACCTCGTCCAAATTCCGTTAGTTGACTTTTTTGGCGTTCCATTTCTTTTACCACTTGCAGTCATAATTTTGACAATACTACTATGCTTCTTAGTGACTTGGATTCCGATTACTTTTTCGGGGAAAATTTCTTTAAAACAGGAGCTTTCGGATGAATGATTGAGATAAAAAACATCTATAAAAAATTCGACAGAAATATTGTTTTAAACAATATTAATTTATCATTACCCGTTAAAGGTTTGATTGCTATTGTCGGCCCATCAGGATGCGGTAAGACAACCCTTTTAAATTGTATCTCTGGTCTTACTACCTACGAAGGTTCAATATATGTTGACAATACTTATGTAAACTTCAAATCAGAGCAAGAGATGAGCAAGATGCGCCTCACAACGTTTGGTTTTGTCTTTCAAGACTTTAAACTTTTTGAAACTGAATCTGTCGAGAGAAATGTGATGTTGCCGCTTGAAATACTGAGTAATGATTCAAAAGCACGGAAAGAAAGAAAATGCCACGATTTAGTTGAAGTTGTCAATTTAACACATAAAATTAAAAATCGCGTTAGCAAACTTAGTGGCGGAGAAAAGCAGCGAGTTGCAATAGCAAGAGCTTTGGTTAACGATCCAAAAGTTATTCTCGCTGATGAACCAACCGGAAGTCTTGATGCAACAAACGGCGAAGAGATAATGAAAATTCTTGAAAAAATTTCAAAGAAATCGCTGGTAGTTGTCGTCTCTCATAATGTTGATTTAATGAGGCGATATTCCGACCAAATAATTACCATGAAGGATGGCGTAGTTTTAAATAGTGTTTTTAATGAAAAGACAGCACAGAATGTAACGTTGCCTATTTGTAAGAATCGGGATCGCCATAAGAATAAATTTACTATCCCTTTCCCCTTCCTTTTTCATCACTCTTTATCAAAAATAAAAACCCATAAGTGGCGAAGCTTTTTTACTTGCATGGTTATGTCACTAGGACTAGTAAGTATTGGGGCGGCTAACAGTGTATCAGAGACAGTCGCTCAGAATATTAAGTCGGTCTACTCTTCCCTAGTCGATGAGACAAAAATTATGATTTCAATCCAAGAAAGCTCCCCGCTTCTTTTTGGACGATATTCCGGCAGTTATTTTGAAGCCTGTGAAATTGCCGATTCCTACCAGAATTATATTCAAGACATTGGGGTTACTTACTACTGCGATTTTGAAAGCTTCTTTAAAGATCGCGACGATTTATATGTTCAAGAAGGTGCTTACCATTACCTCATCGATGGTATTAGCTCTCGTAATATCAATGAGTTTGTTTGGCTTGAGAATGCCGAAAACATCTTGCCCTCACCAATCTATCATTTGAATGATGATGAAGTGGTTTTTGGTCTCACGATAAAAATGATTGAAGATATTTGTTATTCTCTGAAGATTGAAAGAACTGTAACTTCTTTATCGAATTACTTGCATAACAAAAATATATCTTTTTATTTTGATTTTGAGAACAGTGACTGGGAATATAGTGATCAGCAATTAATAACCATGGTTGGTTTTGTATTGCAAAATAAACCAGCAATCTATCACAGCAACCACACATGGAACGAATATATGTTTGAAAATTGCATGAGGTTTCCGACAAGTGACACCATCGATCAAAAAGATGAAGTTCCTTGGAAAATGAAAAAAATTTACTATTTTGAAACAGGAAACAAAACAGACGACTTCTTGCGAGAATCTTTCTCCTCCCCCTTGTCAGACACAGCTGTGCTTGAAATCGCTGATTCCGAATATTATCCATGGCTGTATAAAAATGCTGAATTCAAAGATCTTTCAAGAGTGCTCTTTTTTTCTCGCACAAAGGGGGCCATCCCTCCTCGGTTTGGTTCATATTTCAAAGAAAACGCCCCAAATTTATCAAATGAAATTTTCTGTTCTCCGGGAGGATACTCGGCATTTCCATCATCTATGATGATTGGTTTTTCCAAACCAATATATTTTTCTTTTTCCGAGGAGTCATTAAACCAAACCGTAGATGGGTTGACGAGAACCCAAATTGAATTTGGCGAAATGATTAATTTGCCGACCGATGTTGTGTCTGGTCACTACAGCCAAACATCACAAAATGGGGTTATATTTCGCCCGCTAATCTCAGAGATTGCGAAAGGAGAATTGCCTAGAAGTTTAGACGAGATTGTTATATCGACAGGAATGGCAAAGGTTCTTTTTAATAAACTCAACGTAATCAATAAAATTTTGCACTTAGCTTTCACGAGCAGCGAAAGAGTAAATAGCCAAGGCGATATAATGAGGGAGTTTGTATTGAGGGATATCAAAGTGGTGGGATTAATTGAATCACCAAAAATGGTACTCTTTCATGAACCATACTGGTCAATCGGTTTTTTTCAATCTAGGCTCGGAGTAAGCGGTTTTGATTTGCTAACAAATACAGTTGCTTATGATGTGAAAAAATCTTCGAAAATCAATGAAACAATTTCGCTACTGACAAAAGCCTTTCCGCAATATTCTATTGTTAATCCGTTGAGTCAAATCAATCAAAGTGTGGATCAAGTGTGCAAATACATCGAACTCGCTTTATCCATTTTTTCTATAGCTTCATTAATAATTTCTTCTCTTTTACTGACGATTTCGAATTATCTTCATTTATATGAAAATCGAAGGGATATCGGTTTGTCACTCTGTCTTGGAGTGAATAAAAAAGAAGCTAAAAAATTCCTTTTTTGTCATAGTTTTGTTACTGGATTGATTTCGTTTTGTTTATCTATTCTCGAACTTCTGATTATTAATATTATTCTTAGCCGCGAGTTGTCTCTCTTCATACATGCTGATGTCGGGTTTGCCTTTTCACCCCTAAGTCTTGTTAATATGTTGCTTCTTTTTAGTTTTGTTACGACTATATCGACCTACTTTACATCAAAAAATCTTGCGTTGCTTTCTCCGCTCGATGCGTTAAAGAGTTAAAGTTGCTTTTGTTTTTTCTCTATCACGCGTATATAATATACACGCTATAGTTGGGTGTATTACGTTATGGGTTTAAAAGCAGGAATTGTCGGGTTGCCAAATGTGGGAAAATCAACTCTTTTTAACGCTATAACAAATTCTCATGTTGAAGCCGCCAATTATCCCTTTGCGACTATTAATCCTAATACTGGAATTGTTGCTGTCCCAGATGAGAGGCTCGACTTTTTAACCAACTTATTCAAACCACAAAGAAGAGTGCCTGCCACTATTGAATTTTACGATATTGCCGGATTGGTTCGCGGAGCATCCAAAGGAGAAGGTTTGGGCAACCAATTCCTTTCCCATATTCGTGAATGCGATGCGATTGTTGAAGTGGTTAGATGTTTTGATAATGCCGATATTGTTCACGTTGAAACCAATGTCAATCCACTTCGCGACATTGATATCATTAATCTCGAACTTGTGATGGCGGATTATGAAACGGTCAGCAAGAGAATTGAAAAAATTGAGAATAAAGCGCGCATTTTAAAAGATAAAGACTCAATCTTTGAGATGGGTGTACTGACTCTTCTAAAGAATGCTCTTGAACAAGGACTTCCTGCTAGAAGTGTTCCTCTCGGCGAAGAGCAAGAAACTCTTGTGAGAAACAATTTCCATCTTTTAACTAAAAAACCGATTATCTATGTCGCTAATGTTAGCGAGGGCGATTTATCAAATCCAACCAACTCGGAATATTACAATCAAGTGTTTGAGCTCGCTCACAAAGAAGGGAATGAAGTTATTCCCGTGTCTTGCCAAATCGAGAGCGAAATTTCCACTCTCTCGGTAGAGGAACAGGAAATGCTGCTGCAGGATCTCAACATCAAAGAATCTGGACTGGCCCGCCTCATCAAGGCGACATATAAACTTCTTAATCTATCAACATTCTTTACTGTCGGAAGCGACGAGTGTCGAGCCTGGACATTCAAAAATGGAATGTCGGCCCCCGAGTGCGCCGGTATCATCCATACCGATTTCCAAAGGGGCTTTATATGCGCCGAAGTATATGCCTATGAAGATATTGTCGCGTTCGGTAGTGAGAGTGCAGTGAAAGAAGCCGGTAAATTAAAAACCCAAGGAAAAGGGTATTATCCAAAGGATGGAGACATTATGTTCTTCAAATTTAATGTATCAGGTAAGAAATAATATGAAAATTGGTTTTGCAAGTGACATACATCAATTAGTCCCAAATCGAAAATTAATCCTCGCCGGAGTCGTGATTCCTGCCCCTTTTGGTGAACTCGCTCATTCGGATGGCGATGTCGTTTATCACGCTGTTGCCGAGTCGATTCTCGGAGCGCTTGCCTTAGGAGATCTAGGCGATCACTTCCCATCTTCGGATCCAACATATAAAGGTATTGACAGCTCATTTCTTGTTTCGCGAGTTGTTAAACTGATGGTTGATCGCGGTTTCCGGGTAGGAAACATTGATATCACAATTCGTCTAGAAGAACCAAAACTAAAAAACTATAAAATTGGTATGCGAACAAACATCGCTCGACTTCTTAGCATTGATGTTTCCTGCGTGTCAGTAAAGGTGGGAACTAACGAAAAAATGGATGCGATAGGACAAAAAATAGCCGTCCAAGCCGATGCCATCGTCTTATTGGAGGGAAAATAACTTGTCTTATACTTGTTCATAAGTATAATTAAGTGTCAACCATATGAATATTGAACAAATTTTAAAAGAAAAAATACAAAAATCTCTGTCTGAGTTAGGCCAATTGGTTTCTCTCGATGAAATTGTGATTGAACATGCCCGCGATACAGCTCACGGAGATTACGCAACCAACATCGCGATGAAGAAGAGTCGTTTTTTTGGAAAATCTCCAAGAGAAGTTGCTCAAGATATTGTTAATCATCTCGATATGGAGAGTATCGATAAAGTTGAAATAGCGGGACCTGGTTTTATCAATTTCTTTATGAAGAACGACTCGCTCCAAGCCATTATCTCTAAGATTGCTGATCAAGGTGATAATTATGGCAAAGGTGAAGCCAAAAAATTCAAAATCAATGTTGAATTTGTTAGTGCCAACCCTACTGGAGAACTTCACGTTGGCCACGCACGAGGTGCAGCTATAGGAGATTCGATTTGCAGGATTTTATCTTTTGCTGGTTATCAAGTAACCCGCGAATATTATATTAATGATGCCGGGAGTCAAATCCTTCATTTAGCGGAGTCAATTCAAGCCCGATACAAAAAGCAATTAGGCCTTGATGCCGAAATGCCGAAAGATGGGTATTTTGGAGAAGATATTAAAAATATCGCCACCCAAATTATTAAAGAGATTGGCGACAAAGCTTTGACCATGGAAGATCCTATTTCCTACTTTAAAACAAGAGGAATGGAACTCGAGTTAGATCAAATCAAAGAAGACCTTAAAGAATTTGGCATTGTTTTTGATGTTTTCTCAAGCGAATTAAAAGTTCGTAGTAATGGTGCGATTGAAAAGGAACTTGAATTCTTGAAGCCTCATATTTATCAAGATGGCGAAGCCCTCGTTTTAAAAACCACCGATTATCTCGACGACAAAGACCGCGTTATTAAAAAGAGTGACGGCCAATATACATATTTCATGCCCGACATTGTCTATCACGTCGACAAACTTTCACGTGGTTTTGACCTGCTTATCGATGTCCTCGGAGCCGATCACCATGGTTATATTAATCGCATGAAGAGCGCTTTGATGATGCATGGATATTCTTCTGATGTATTAGAAATTGAACTCATTCAAATGGTGAGAATCATCAAAGATGGCACTGAAATTAAAGCTTCAAAGAGAACGGGAAACGCGATTACTCTAAGAGAATTATTTGAAGAAGTTGGCGTTGATTCCACTCGATACCTTTTTGCCATGCGCGCAGCGAGCGGCCATCTTGACTTCGATATGGACTTGGCTGTTGAACAAAGCGCTAACAACCCTGTGTACTATGCCCAATATGCCCATGCACGATTAAGTTCAATTCTTGAGCAAGGCAAAACTATCCCCCTAGATTTGTCTGGTTCAAAACTTGAAAAAGAAAGCGAAATGACCTTATTGAAAAAACTTTTTGAGTTCCAAACCGTCGTAGAAGATGCCGCGAAAGAAAGAGCCCCATACAAAATTACTAACTACATTCATGATTTGGCGGAGTCAATCCATCATTTCTACACAGAATGTAGAGTAATAGATTTTGAGAACCCTGATGTCAGTGGTTCCCGATTAGCACTTTGTTTGGCAAGTAAACAAGTTTTAAAAAACGCCCTCAATTTGGTTGGCGTTAGTGCTCCCCTAAAAATGTAAAGGAGATGGAGGAAAATATGTCCAAATCATTATTAGATCTAGCTTATGATTTCATAAGCACACAAAAGGACCCAGTTCCGTTTGCCACTATTTGCGATTACATCGCAAAAGAGTCTGGTCTGTCAAAAGAGGAATTGGCTCAAAAATTAAGCCGTTTTTACACTAGCTTAGTCTTAGACGGCCGATTCGTTACTCTCGGTGAAAACACTTGGGATTTACGCAGTCGTCACACCTTTGATAAAGTTCACATCGATATGAAAGATGTCTACAGCGATGTCGAAGCACCAGATGATGACGAAGAAGAAGAGATTGAAGAGAAAGAAAATAACGAAATATTCGAAGAGAAACAAACCGAGGATGATGCACCCGTCGATTCTGACGAGGAAGTTGACACTCTTTAATGTTTGAGAAAATTTTAGAACAAATTAAAAAATATGATACAATCACCATTTTTGGACATATGAACCCAGATGGCGATTGCTATGGTGCGCAAATCGGATTGCGGGACTCTCTTCGATTATCATTCCCTGAAAAAACCATCAATGCGGTTGGTAGTGGTTGCCCAGCTTTCTTCTCAAAACTTGGTCAAATGGATCGAGTAGATGATGATACTATTTCGAAATCGTTAGCGATTCTATTGGATGGCAACGATCTTTCACGTATGGAAGATCAGAGAATTCGAAAAGCTTTGGCTTGGATAAAAATTGATCATCATGTCGATTCAGGAACATTTACCGAAGGTGAATTTGTTGTCAGAACCGAAGCGAACTCAACCTGCGAACTCATCGCTGATTTTATTTGTGAAGCGGATTTGAAAATTAATGGAAACGTTGCTGACGCTCTCTTTCTTGGAATTATCACCGACACCGGAAGATTTCAATACATTACGAATTTCCCGAAAGCTTTTAAACAAGCTGCGTGGATTTGTGAAAAAGGCGCTGATCCAACAAGTCTCAATCGCATCCTAAATATCACTGAGGAAGAATCCCTTGGCTTCAAAGGATTTGTGTTTTCAAATTATAAAAAGACGGAATCTGGAGTTATTTACCTGATCATCAGCAAAGAACAAATTGCTAAATATCATTTGACCGCCAGCAAAGCTGGGAGCATGGTGAATTTAGTTAGTAACATCAAAGGCTACCCAATTTGGACATTTTTCTCAGAGAACGAAGACGGCACCAATCACGTTGAATTCCGCAGCAACGGGCCAGCGGTACAGCCGATTGCGCTTAAGTATGGTGGTGGTGGACATCGTTTGGCGGCCGGCGCGACTTTGCCAAATTCGAGCCCCGATTTAATAAATCAAATCATCGCAGATTTAGATCAAGCGATTCTCGATTTCAAAAAGGAGAACAAATAAATATGTGGGAAAAAGAACTGCAAGTAGCAATTGAAGCTGGCTTAGCCGCCCGAGAAGAAATCCTTGCTATTTACAACCAACAATTTGATGTCGAAATAAAAGAAGATAACTCTCCGGTTACTTTAGCTGATAAAAACGCGGATTTAAAAATTCGCGAAATCTTAAGCAGGGCTTTCCCGAGCCACGCTTTCTTGACCGAAGAAAGCGAAGATGGTGAAGCGAGATTAAAAAATGATTATGTTTGGATTGTCGATCCAGTCGATGGAACAAAGGATTTCGTCGCAAGAGATGGTGGTTTTACCACAAATATCGCGTTATCCTACAAGCATAAAATTGTTGTCGGAGTTGTCGTTGTTCCTTTAACGGGGGAAATCTATTATGCAACCGAAAATCAGGGCGCGTATTATCGTAACAATGGCGTTGATCAAAGAATTCATGTTAATGACAAGACAGAAGATTTAACAGTTCTTTGTAGCGTCTTTCACTCAAATGATACTGAAAGAGCCCTCATCGCAAAACATTCGGATAAAATTAAACACGTCGAAAAATATGGCTCATCATTAAAGCCTTGTCGTATTGCTCAAGGTCTTGCAGAAATCACCTATCGCATGAGTGCTGGCACAAAAGAATGGGATACTGCTGCGTGCCAAATCGTGGTCACTGAAGCTGGTGGATTATTCATTGAACCAGACGGTAGCGAAATCACATATAATCGAAAAGACGTTTATAATCGCAATGGTTATATTGTTGTGAATCGCAAGGAAAACATTCTTCTATAAAACAAAAAATAAAAACAGCGTTTATCCTTGAATTGCGCTGTTTTTATTTGCAAAACTAGTACTTTTTGGATTCTAATATAGATTCAAATAACTTCAAATCATCGTTGTTAGTGACCTTAAAATTAAGTTTTGAACCTTGAACTAAATAAACTTTTCCGCCTGATTTAACCACTAATTGGCTATCGTCGGTTGCGCCAAAATCAAGTTGATTTTTTGCGTAATCGTGAGCCTTTTTGATGATGGAATATTTAAAAGTTTGAGGAGTTTGATTGTGAAATAATTCGTCGCGGTTTTCAATCTTCTCAATTTGTTCTTTGCCCGAGGATCGAATCATCGTGTCGCTCGATTTTATCACGGTACTAACCGCCCCGTATTTACGGCATGCCTCAATGTTGTCATCAATGATTTCACAAGACACCATAGGACGAGCAGCGTCATGAATTAGTATGATGTCGTCATCGTCAACAACCAGTGATTCGAGACTCAGGAGGCCGTTATAAACAGAAGCTTGGCGCGTGTCGCCTCCGAGGACCACTCTTTTAACTTTTGTCAACTTATAATCTTTACACCACAAAGTAACTTTTTCAATATAATCTTTGCTGGTTATAATAACAATGTAATCAATGTTGTGATTGCTTTCAAATTTCTCCACTGTGTGAATAAAAAGAGGCTTGTCGCAAACGATCAAAAATTGTTTGGGCGTTCCAACACTTCTCATCCTTGATCCAGTTCCGGCCGCGACAATCAATGCGATATTCATATCTCTTCCATTATAATCTTTTTTCGGATTTTTTTACGAATAAAAAAGCCGCAATCGATGCGGCTTAATTTAGTTATTTCGTTTCTTTTCTTCTTTTGCCTTCTTTATCGGCCTTTAAAATTAAATCGATAACTAATTCAGGCGTGATGTTATCTCCCTCATGATGGATAAATTCGCCAGGTTGACATGTCCGCTTGGCTACTTTAATTAATTCTTCGTATTTGATTGATTTGAGATTTAAATCTTCTAATGTAGTTGGCAAGCCAACTTTTTCACAAAATGTATATACTTCTTCAATGTATTTCTTTTTTGTTTCGCTTAGAAAAAGAGATGCTAAAACACCAAACGCAACTTTTTCACCATGATAGTAGCCATGTGTCTGTGGCAAGGATGTCAGTCCGTTATGGATTGAATGGGCACCAGCGAGGCCGCCACTTTCAAAACCGAGCCCGCTAAGTAATGTATTAGCTTCAATGACCGCCTCTAATGCTGGAGTGACTTTTTTATTTAAACAATCGTTATAAGCCTCGACCCCATAATTAATAATTGTGTCATAGCAAAGCTTTGCTAATGAATAAGCAGTGAGAGAACCTAGTTCACCAACTTCGTTTTTAGCTTGCTTAATTCGGCAGGATTCTGCTTCAAACCATGTCGCCAGGGCGTCACCCATACCAGCGACAAGAAATCTCGCTGGTGCATCGGCAATAATTTGAGAATCAACAAGCACCAAATTGGGATTATGTTTTTGATATTCAACACCCAGTACTCCTCCGTTTTCGTCATACACTACCGCGCAAGCGCTAGTAGGCGCGTCAGTAGAAGCAATTGTTGGGACAACAGCGACAGGAACATCGAGCCGGCTTGCTACTATCTTGCCTGTATCGATTGTTTTCCCTCCACCGATAGCGATAATAAATTCCGCATTATAAAATCTCGCTTCGCTACATAAACGATCAATTTCTTCCTTCGAGCATTCTCCATTAAAATAGCACAGCTTAATCGAGGGAACGGAATTTTCGAATATATTATATTTATTTAGCCTCTCCCATCCAGTTTTAGTTACGATACATAAACCGAAATCGCCAAAAGACTTCACTTCGTATTGGAGTCGATTAATTGCTCCTTTCCCTTGGATGTAACAATTAGGAAAAGCGGTTTTGGTAATCATATTCAATGCTCCTATGAGGAATAATTCCTTACTTTATTCTACAACGAAAAGAAAAAGCCTCGAATCATTTTTCGAGACTTACACTTTAAAACAGTTGGCTGGGGTGGCTGGGATCGAACCAGCGAATGGCGAATTCAGAGTCCGCTGCCTTACCGCTTGGCTACACCCCAAGAATAGTTAGTTAGCTTCCGCCAAACGAACTTCTAGTACGCCAGGGACTTCTTCCTGCAAAATGACTTCCACCAATTCTTTAATGTCAGCATCAGCGTAGATACAGTCTTGGCAGGCCCCATGCATTTTCACATAGACGATGCCATCAACAAAGGAAACGAATTCGACATCCCCGCCATCTTTTTGTAAGAAATGACGTATTTTATCAAGTGTTGAAATAATTAATTGTTCAGTGCTATCCATAAATGTCCGATACAAATATTAACACAAGTAACATAAAATGTTTATAGAGATGCAAAAGAATGGAGTAATATTAAAATATGAAGATTGATTTAGAGGGCAAAAAACTCCTAATTTACCTTGTTCCAGGGTATCACCAATTTAACCCTAATGACTCATTTGCTCCTTGTGCATTAGGCCTCACCCAGACTTCGTTAATCATCTATAACGATTACGCACCAGATGAGATCCGCCAGGACTCTTTTCTCTATCGTGTAAAAAAGGAAATTCCCTTCACCGAAATCAAATCTGTCATAAATCAAAAAATCAAACATGGCGCAAATGTCGATACTTTTAATCGCTTAAATTTCATTCATGTAATGGTTGATGATTCCTTCTTTGTATACTATCTAAAAAAAGATAAAAAAATGTTCAAAAAATTACTAAAATTGCTCAAAAAAGCTGGAACGCGGATCAAAAAGATGAAAATCAGCCTCGCTTCTAATGCCTAAATAAACCGCCAATGCGGTTTTCTTTTTTATTATTTGTCATTTATAATGGAAGTAAGATTTTATGTATGATGTTTTAATTATTGGAGCAGGTATCACTGGTATCCTCGTCTCTCGCGAACTAGCGAGATACCAGCTTAATATTGCTATTCTCGAGAGAAGCAATGACGTTGGAAATAAAACAACTAGTGCCAATAGCGCTATTATTCACTCGGGCTGCGATCCAGAACCAGGTACAAACAAAGCTAAGTTTAATATTTTAGGCAACGCGATGTTTGATGAACTCACCAAACAACTCGATGTCGAATTCCGAAGGAACGGTTCTTTAACAATTGCTCTTTCCGAAGATCAACTAAAAGCTCTTGATGCGCTTGAAGAGCGATCCAAAATTAACGGTGTGCCATTTAAGAGACTTTCTAAACAAGAAGTCTTGGCTTTAGAATCACACCTATCAAACAACGTCACTGGCGCGCTTTTCTTCCCGACAGCCGGGATTATCGATCCGTTTAATTTAAGCATCCACGCGATGGAAAACGCCATCGATAATGGAGTCCATCTTTTTTTGAGAGAAGAGGTAATTGATATCAAGAAAAAAGTGAGTCATTATCTCGTTAAAACAAAAACCGGCGAATATAAATCCAAAATTGTTATTAACGCGGCTGGCAACCACGCCGATGTAATCGCAAAAATGGTGGAACCGATTGATTGGAGTATCATCCCACGAAAAGGTGAATATTTTATTCTCGATCACTTTGCAAAAGGCTTTGTCGAACACACGATTTTCCCTCTTCCTTCCGATAAAGGAAAAGGAGTGTTAATCAGCCCGACGACATCTGATAATTATATCGTTGGTCCAAGCAGTGAACCGATTCTTGATAAAGATGATTATTCTACCGACGGACCAACCCTCCAAAGTGTGAGACAGCAAGCTCTCGCCATGGTTCCTAGCATTCCTTTTGGAAAAGTAATCCGTGTTTTTTCAGGATTAAGACCTTCCTCATCGCGCCATGATTTTATCATTGAATATTCTAGAAGTGATAGTCGTTTTATTAACGTTGCTGGAATCGAATCTCCAGGACTGGTCTCCTCTCCTGCAATTGCTCAATATGTTGTCAATGAGTTAGTTAGGCCACTAATTTCTTTAAAAGAAAAAAGTAATTTTAATCCAAACATTCGCCCCTATGTTCATCTCAATAAAATGAGCAAGAAAGAAAGGGAAATATTTGTTAAAGAAAACCCTGAATTTGGTGAAATGGTTTGCAGTTGTGAAAAAGTCTCAGTTGGAGAAATCAAGGATTTACTAGTTCGTAGCTGTCCTCCGCGTAGCATTAAAGGCGTGAAGAGAAGAACCCGTGCTGGTTTTGGTCGCTGTCAAGGTGGTTTTTGCCAGCCTAAAATCCTATTTTTGTTAGCCAATCATTATGGAGTATCCCCGTTAGAAATTCCCCTCGACGATGTGGATAGCCCCATCCTCACCTCGCGAATCAAGGAGGTCAAGTAACATGAAAATAGTTGATCTCGTCATTATCGGTGGCGGCTCGGCCGGTATGGCGGCTGCGATTCAAGCTAAAAAAGAAGGTGTTGATAATCTTCTCATCCTTGAAAAAAATGACACTCTAGGTGGCATCTTAAATCAATGCATTCACAATGGTTTTGGTCTAACGGAATTTAAAGAAGAATTAACCGGCCCAGAGTATCTCCAAAGATTTGTTGATCAAGTTCACGAATTAGATATCCCCTATAAATTAAGTTCCGCGGTCATCAATATTACTCGCGATAAAGTTGTATCGTATTCTAATCCTGTCGATGGAAGTGTTTCCGTTCAGGCCAAAGCAATCGTTTTAGCCACCGGCTGTTACGAAAGAAACGCCGGGGCTATTCAACTTCCAGGCGATCGATGTTCAGGCATCATCACCGCCGGAACAGCGCAAAAGTATTTAAATATCCATGGATATCTAGTCGGTAAACGAGTTGTTATACTCGGTAGTGGTGATATCGGTCTCATCATGGCGAGGCGCCTCACCCTCGAAGGCGCTAAAGTTGTTTGTGTCGCGGAAATCATGCCCTATAGTAATGGCCTTAATCGCAATATAGCCCAATGCTTAAACGATTATAACATTCCTCTCTACTTATCAACTTCGGTTAGCCGGGTGATTGGAAAAGGACGCCTTCAAAAAGTCATCCTGTCAAATGTCGATGATAATTTTAAATTTATTCCTGGGACCGAGATGGAAATACCATGTGACACATTGATTTTGTCAGTTGGCTTAGTTCCATATGTTTCGTTGTTGGAGAACATTGGAGTGCCTATGAGTTCAACAAAAGGCGCTCTAGTTAATGAGCACATGGAGACGATGATTCCAGGCATATTTACTTGTGGCAATTGTCTTCATGTTCACGATGTCGTTGATTTTGTGACCGATGAAGGTCGTTTGGCGGGTCATGGGGCAGCTTTGTATCTACAAAACCTCCTTCTAGGCGTCAGAGAAATTAATGTCTATCCCAACTCAGGAGTTTCATATGTGGTGCCTCAAAAAGTAAATCTCGACAATCAAGAAGATGTCACCTTTAAGTTTCGTGTTCAAAAACCGGTGAAAGATGTATTTGTTCTATTTGAGAGTAATAACGTTATTATCAGCAAGGTCTTCAAATCGGCGCTCATTCCGAGCGAGATGATAATGATTAAATTAAATCGCGACAAACTCGCAAATGTGACCGGTGATATTACGGTTCACTTGGAGGGGAGGTAAAAGATGAATAAAGAAATTGTCTGCATTGTCTGCCCTCGAGGATGTAATCTCATTATCGATGAGAAAATGGAAGTTACTGGCAACGCTTGTCCACGCGGTAAGGCGTATGCAATAAGCGAGTTGACTCATCCAGTTCGGATGATTACCAGTAGTGTCCGCGTAACAAATCGTCTCGAAACCCTCGCCTCAGTGAAAACATCTGATTCAATTCCAAAAGACAAAATAATGGAAGTGATGGATATTATTAACTCTCTTTCTGTTGAAGCTCCAACTCACATTAATCAAATAGTAAAAAAGAATGTCCTCGGTTTAGGTGTGGACATTCTCATCACTAAAAAGATTGATTAGTTTTTTAAAGATAAATAACCTTGATATGCTTCTTCCGCATTTCCTAAGAAATGGGCCGCGACATTAAGGAAGTTGAGGTTGTGGATTTTTCCTTCCCCACGATAATGTTTTACAATGGCGACTTCGTACCATTGGAGGGAAATATACATTCTCCAAAGGAAGAAACGTTCTTTTTCAACATTGGTTAGGTTCGGAAAATAAGCTTCTAATAGTTTATATCCTTCTTGAATCGAGCTGTTGCCAAAGCAGGCGATATCATAGATTGGATCGTTGTTGCCGACAAATTCGAAATCGATGAAATAATATTCATTATTAGGAGTCCTAACAATATTGCTTCTTTGAGCGTCATTGTGACAAATAACTTTTTTCTGGCTGGTTAAATAATCTTTTTTGCTGAAGACAACCTCTCTTAATTTGAGAAACCGATTATCTTGATGAGGGACGAAACTGCACGCCTCTTGCTCATATCCTTTGAATCTTTCAAAAGGTAAATAATCTTTATCGCATAAGCGACCGGAGTCGTGAAGAATATGCATTAATTTAGCGATTTTTTGATAGTTAAATTCACTGATTTGATCGATAGAAACGCCCTCAATGTACTCGTTTATTTTGATTCCGTTTTCCTCATCAAAATAAACATTTTTGCTAGTGATTCCTAAATCAAAAAAAATCTTTTGATCTCTTCTTTCGCGGGAGCGATCAACCATCTCATTAGCTTGCTTGGTCGAGATATAGAGAACATATTTTTTCCCACTATTCACTACGATGTAAGATTCGTTCATCATTCCGCCCACTAAAGGAGATAACACAGCGGCGTCTGGGCCAAAGGCCTGGTTTAATATTTTTTCTATTTTCATAACAATCAATTTATCACAATCGAGGGAACATCAAATATAAAAAAATCCATTTCGTGATGGCTAATTTTATCGGCTCTTTTCCATTACTTAATGGATCATCTTGCTGAACCGCTTAGCCGGGAGGTTAGAAAACTCCTCGTAAGGGATGACACCAATGACTTCAACTGGACGTTCGTTAATCGCTTAGATAAGCGCTTTTTGATCTCGTCGGTATCTTTAATAGCCGTGATTGGTGATGTAATCCATTCCGCACAGCATCCACACACGGATCCAACGGCTGATATTGCGATATTCTTTTTCCTCAACATTTAAACTGACAAGGACGACGAATAAGATTAGGATAGCCAAACCCGCAAGATAGTCTCCAAAGAGAAGCCTAATCGGGATATGAAAGTCATACCAATTGTGAACTTGTCAAAAGAATAAGCTTCCAGTTAGAGCGAGACTGGCGCCATTAAAACATTAAAAATTCAGATGCTATAACTAATATCTAATCAGATTGAAAACTGCAAATCGAGGGGAATAAAAAAACCTCCAGCGAGGAATTTTTTGTTCCATTAATGGGGGTGTTTTTATCATTTGGTGCCCGGGACCGGAATTGAACCGGTATGGTATCGCTACCGCAGGATTTTAAGTCCTGTGCGTCTACCTGTTCCGCCACCTGGGCAGAAATGGTCACTCTCTGGAGATTCGAACTCCAGACCCCTTGATTAAAAGTCAAGTGCTCTACCGACTGAGCTAGAGAGTGAGATGGCTGGGGTGGCTGGGATCGAACCAGCGAGATGACAGAGTCAAAGTCTGTTGCCTTACCGCTTGGCTACACCCCAACAAAGTTGGTGGGAGGGGGCAGATTCGAACTGCCGAACCCGAAGGAACAGATTTACAGTCTGCCGCGTTTAGCCTCTTCGCTACCCTCCCGTTAAGACCTACTGGTGGATGCTGAGGGGCTTGAACCCCCGACCTCCGCCGTGTAAAGGCGATGCTCTCCCAGCTGAGCTAAGCATCCGCATTACGGAACATGCGCTTAAATAATATATCACTTGATATATAAGCAAGTCAACGAAAAAAATCGCCCTTTCGAGGCGACTTTTTTGGTGTTTTAAACTAAAGTTTAGTATCCTTTTTTCCCGAGCAAATGGAACATATTTTTCTTATATATCTCCACGCCCGGTTGGTTAAATGGGTTTATTTCTAATAAATAAGCACTCATCGCACAGGCTCTCATGAAGAAGTAGAAGAGGTGGCCGAGAGTGAATGGAGTGAGTTCATCAAGGGTAATCACATTGCACGGAACTCCGCCTTCTTCGACGTGGGCTTTTAAGGTTCCTTCGAAGGCTTTTTGATTCACAAATGCGAGATTTTTGCCGACTAGATAATTCAGTCCGTCGAGGTCTTCCTCATCATATGGAATGGCGATGTCAGCTTGGGGCTTTGTGACATTGAGAATTGTTTCAAACAAGAGAGGGGTTCCGTCTTGGATGAATTGACCGAGCGAATGTAAATCAGTGGAGAATGTCGCGCTAGCGGGGAACAAACCTTTCTTTTCTTTGCCTTCGGATTCTCCGAATAATTGTTTTAACCATTCGGAAATTTGACTCATTTGGGGTTCGTATGTGACATACATTTCCACAAGTTTTTCGTGACGGTAGAGATAATCTCTTGCGACAGCATATAGGTAGCAAGGGTTCTTATCAAGATTTCCATGGGAGTATTCTTGGCGGGCAGCCAGCGCGCCATCCATAAAGGCTTGTATATCCACTCCTGCACAGGCAAGCGGAAATAGTCCGACGGCGGTGAAGACACTGTATCTTCCTCCGATGTCATCGGGGAGAACATATGTGGCATAACCTTCCTGATTACAAAGTGTTTTGAGAGCGCCACGGGATTTATCGGTGGTGGCAAAGATAGCTTTTCGAGTCTTGTCTTTTCCGACCTGTTTTTCGAGTAATTCTTTAAGTAGGCGGAAAGAGATGGAGGTTTCAGTCGTGGTTCCGCTCTTACTGATGACGTTAATGGCAAAATTTTTGCCTTTGAGATATTCCATTACCTGGGCGACATAATTTGGTGAGAACGTCTGACCCATGAAGATAATTTCCAGTTTATTTTTGTTTTTCAAACCTTGAAGAGCTTCTAAGGCAGCACGAGCTCCGAGATAACTACCTCCAATACCGCAGACGACGAGAATATCAAAATGTTCTCTCACGTATCGAGCATCTTCCAAGATGCGCTTGAACTCTTCTTTATCATAATTGATGGGCCAATCCGCCCATCCGAGATAATCGTTGCCGAGACCGGATTTTTGATCGATCATTGCATCGATTTTGGCGACTTTTTCGCGGTAGGATTTCAAAACATCCGCTGTAATGAGATTGTTCAGTTGCAGTTTCATCTATTTTTCTCCCTTAATTTTCTTCATTGTAATTTCCTTCCACTCCGGAAGCTTTTTCTCGAATGGAGCAAAATCTTCTTCGGTGGCAATTGGAGCTTTTCGGTTCTCGTTGTCGTGCGTGTTATAGGCTTGGTCTTCGGGCACTTGTTTGAGAGATACTCTTAAAAATCCATTTGTTGGATCGATTGAAATAATTTTGACACACATCTCGTCACCTATTGTTCCGTATTTCTCGATGTCGCGAATATAAGCATTAGATAATTCCGAAATGTGAAGTAAGCCTTGGCTTCCATCTTCAAAGGACATAAAAAGCGCATACGGCTTCACGTTAATAACTTTACCAATGACTAGGTCACCAATTTGATAAGACATAGAGATACCTCTTTTTATAATATACTTTTCTAGCAAAAAAGGTAGACAATGCTACCTTTTTAATTACTTGCTGGCTAACTTTTTCTCGTTGTGATCTATTTCATCTTTGATGGCAACGGAGTCGATTATGAGATGCATAACTTTGTCTAAATCGCCTCCGGTCGTGTAGTCTGCGCGGCACATGAAACTGCAACGGCCATCGATATAAATTTGTCGGACTTTGTCACTCTCTTTCTCGGGATAAACCGCGATTGAGCGACCTCCATTATGTTTGACTAAAGTCATACAAGCGATATCAGTCATTCCATCACCGATGTAAACGATATTGGAATAAGGGATACGGAGACTTGGAGTCTTCTTATTGACTGAGTTATCATCCGTCACATCGAATACGCCTTTGGCGATACGGAAGAAGAACTGAGTTTTTTGAGTATAGTTAATCGTTAGTTTTGGCCAGACTGGCTCACCGGCTGCGTTGTAGAAATATTCGCAGCCATAAGTGGCAGTGAACTGATCATAGATTGAACTGCCTTCAACGATTTCCTTTGTGCCTGACGAGACGAGGTAGTGTTCGACGATAATGCCTTTTGAGGCGGCGTATTCGTTGATGCGCTTGAACCAGGTGGTAACACCAGGATAGAACTTAATGTTCTTACCACATTCGCGAAGGTATTCGCGCGTAATTTTGATGCCTTTTTCTCTAGCTTTGGCAATCATCATATACATGTAAGAAAGAATTCTTTCAACACCGGTTTTCATGGAGAATTCAGTTGTTTCTCCCCAGAATTCGGCGGGGGTCATTCCGAGAGCCGGAATAAAAGAATAGTTCTGCATATCGGTGGTCGATAGCGTTTTATCAAAGTCATACATGATGGCAATAATTGGTTTTGACATATTATTTAACCTCAATGAAAATTTTATCATACTTTTCTTTGTTTAGTCAATGGCTAGGCTAAAAGCCTGTTTTTCAAAGTTCGTTTTGCTTTATTTGGTAGATATGATAGTATTTCTTTACGGTAAAACAAAATGTTTAGTTACCTTGACCTTTGGTTAAATATATTATTAACAATTATTGTTGTTTTAGGAGCGATTATGCTCCTTCTTCTCATTATCGACCTTAGCTTGATCGGCACTTTCCACACGATTCTGAAACGTCACAACAAAGCGATGAATGTCATTATAATGACAAAGTATGATAATATTCAAAAACTGATCTCCGTTTTAGATGAAATTGAATTCCCTATCGATGCAAAATTAAGAGATGTATTTACATCTATTGACACGAAAGTCTTTATTTGTCAGGATACCAAAGAATGTAAGCAAGCTAGAGATAAATTAACCTATATTCAATCCGAGATATTTTTCCTCTCTCGCAAGCACTCCGCTTTAGAAACAAATGATAAATATGTGATAGCGAAAAACAATATTCTCGAAACCGATGTCGTATATCGAAATACAGTGGCGATGTATAATGCGGATGTCTTAGGATACAACTACTGGATTCGTTTCATGCCCTACCGCTGGCTCTTCTTAATATTAAAAATTAAAAAGAAATCGCTAATTTAAGGAATTGTACAAAGTAACAATTTCTTTTTTTACTAAGCGTCGTAGTTTACAATTAAGCATTGATGAGCAATCATATTAACAATTAAACGGACAACAATGTAAGGAGAATAATATGAAGACACCAAATTTAAAATTCAGTCAGTATCCATTCATTGTTCCAACCGAAAAGAGAATCACTAACAAACTTGAAAAGCTGGTTAATGATTTAAAGGAATGCGGTTCGAGCCGCACTGCTTCTCTTGCGGTCAAACACTGGAACAAGTATGGCGAGGAACTATCGACTCAACTGAGTTTGATCGCGGTCAAATACACCGTCGACACAACTAATAAGGTTTATAAGAAAGCCCAAGAGAGAATGGATGAACTCTCTCCCTTAATTTCAAAATACTCAAACGATTATCAAAAAATTATGTCTAAAGCGAGCTTCCGTAAAGACTTAGAAAAAACTTATGGAAAATACCTCTTTAAGATGTACGACAATGCCTTAAAGGCCTTTGATGAGAAGATTATGCCTGATCTCGCTTTAGAGAACAAACTCGTCAGCCAATATGACGCCGTTCTCGGCGGAGCACAAATCGAGTTCCGTGGCGAAACGTTAAATTTGCCCCAACTTGGCAAATATATGCAAGATAAGGATCGAGCAACCCGCAAAGAAGCTGCCCAAGCCATGGACAAATGGTTGGGAGAACACGAAAAAGAGATTGGCGACATCTACTCTCAATTAGTTGCCGTTCGCGACTCAATGGCTAAGAAACTTGGTTTCAAAAATTTCACTGATTTAGGCTATCTTCGCTTAGGCAGAACCGACTATAACGCCAAGATGGTCAAAAAATATCGCGAACAAATCGCAACTGAAGTAGTCCCTGTGGTTCAAAAGTTATATAAGAATCAGATGAAAGGCCTTGGAATTAAGAACCCTCAATACTACGATTACAACCTCAAATTTGCCTCTGGCAATGCCCATCCAGTCGGCGATGTGAACTACATCATCGATGGAACCAAAGGAATGTTTACTGACCTATCTAAAGAGTCTCACGAGTTTATTAATTTCATGGTTGATCAGGAATTATTAGATCTCGTTTCTCGCCCTGGCAAAGCTCCGGGTGGATACTGCACATATTTCCCCATCTACAAGTCTCCATTCATTTTTGCAAACTTTAACGGAACCGATGACGATGTTTTCACTCTTGCTCATGAATGTGGACACGCTTTCCAAGCCTATCTCTGCTCTGGAATAAAAATTCCTGAATATCAGAACCCAACTCTAGAGAGCTGTGAAATTCACTCGATGAGCATGGAATTCTTTGCTTGGCCATATCTCGACAAGTTTTTTGGAGCGGAAACTGAAAAAGCTAAATATGCTCATTTGACTGGAGCGCTTGAATTTTTACCTTATGGTATTTCCGTCGATGAGTTTCAACATTGGGTTTATGAACACCCAACTGCAACTCATGATGATAGATATGCTATTTGGAGAGAAATTGAGAAGAAATATACTCCTCACAAAGTCTACGATGATACACCAACACTTAATAAGGGAACCTATTGGATGAGACAATCTCATATCTTTGGGACACCTTTCTACTATATCGACTATACCCTCGCTCAAGTGGTGGCTTTCGAGTTTTTCTTACTTGATCGCAAAAACCACGAAAAAGCTTGGAAAAAATACGTTAAGTTGACCAAGTGTGGCGGTAAATTCCCCTTCGTTGAATTACTTGAAAAGAATCACCTCAAGAATCCATTCGAAGATGGAACCATCAAGAAAATCATTGGACCTCTCACTAAGATTCTTAAGAGCTTTGATACGAAAAATTTCTAATTTGTCGACAATAAAAAAGGCACCCTTTGGGTGTCTTTTCTTTTGTTAAAAGCTTTTTTACCAATCGAGGACTAAGGCAACGACACCAGAAGCTGAAGCGAGAGCTGCTCCGATGAGGGAAATATAGTAACCAGCCTGATTGTATTCAAAGATAAAAACATCTGTCGGGTTACCGATCACTGCAGTGTTGAGGTATTCGTAAAGAACACCAGTTAAACTGACTAAAACGATTCCAACAACCAATAACGCAACGGCAGAAATCAATACGATTTTCTCCAATTTAGCGGAAGGGACAAGGAAAGGTAAAGCCATAACCCCGAGCGCGAGTCCGGCGACGAGAATAAGCATAAATCCGACGAACGAAGGCCATGCTCCAAGGGATAAACCTAAAGGGCCATCAAAAAAGAAATAGGTGGCTTGTCTGATGTCATTATTGACAATCAAGAATGGTAAGAACATCGCTAGAACACTAACGATTGCTGATCCAAACCCGAACCACATATAGAAGACGCTGGATAATTTTTTCATATCGAATCCTCCGAGATTGTTTACATTCATTGTAATAAAAAACGGCGGTGTTTCAACAAAAAAAGAAAATATCCAAAAATGGATATTCTCTTAATGTTGATATTCTCTAAAGGTCGAAAAGTGCACAAACCACAATTAATAAAGTACGTAATTAGAATTTATACTCGAATATTTTGATTACCAAAAGCAAAGCTTTTGCTTAAAATCCTTTGAAGAAAAGAGTCTCTATGTAGAATCAACACTTCTTAAATACCTCAGAGGTCTCGCTTAATTTAGTTCTCAACTTTCTCTCACTTTAATCATTATTTATGGAACCAGTAGCCGCCCGATCGGCCGCCACCCCCTTTATTTCGTCCCCCTCTACGGAAAAATCCAAATAAGAAAATTCCTCCTGGAGTCACTCCGAAGAGAAGCGAAACGATGACAATGATCACCCATACCCAAACGGGGAAAATAAGGTCATTTATCTGCTCGCTTGGCAATAATCCAAAATATTCGTATTTATTTTCTTCATACTCTTCGAGATATTCTTGAATATCAAATGTATCGTTATAGACATTGAAATAAATATGTTCTTGAACAGCAAAATAGAGATTGATTAATTTTTGGTCGTAGTCGAAATCTAGGACCTCAGGATCATAAAAATGTTCCGCGACTAGATTTGAAGCAGTGTGGGCGCTTAAATATCCCGCCATGCGGGCGCCTATTTCGAAAACAATATTTTTGAATCCGAAGTCTTCCTCGCCTTTTTCAAAGAAGAGAATCATGAGGATGCCCATGTCATTATCTCCGATTCCCCATGAGTTGAATAAGTCAGTTGAACTGAAGTCCCCAACATTGCCTATGTAGGTAGCGACTACAATTTGGGTGCCACTAATATCATCATTAACGAAGGGCTCAGCTCTCGAATAATCGTATAACTCCTCACTATAAGTAAGAATCGTCCATCTTGTCGAATTAAGAAGGGATTTTGGGCGATCATTAATATAGAATTCTTCCGTCGCTTTAATTGCGGGAGAAGGAGCAGAACTACAAGCAATTAAAAGAGTGAGTATTAAAACGAAAATACCCGAAAAAAGAGCCCTGGATTTCGAAAATGCTCTTTTCATAACCTTGTTTCCTAGTCGCTAAAGGTCGGAAGAGTTGTATTGTAATTTGCTACGCTATAGGTTTCAAAAGTGGTCTTTCCTTGCAAGAACATATTGTTAGGAAATGTTTGGATGAAAACATTGTATTCTCTTGCTGATTGATTGAAAGATTCAATGTTGTATAAAACAACATTGGTGGAAGCAGCGAACTCACCCATAAAACCCTCATAAAGATCAATTGGATTTAAATCGTCCGGATTATCTTCCATGTAAGAGACCAACTGAATGAAAGCGCCATCGAGTTTTTCAGCTTCATCATCAGCAGCTTCAGGATTGTGTGACGCAACAGCATCCGCAAAGGCGGTTCGAGCATCGGTGATTTGTTCTAATAAATCTATAATAATTTCGTTAGCGCTTTCGATAGCAGCGATATATTGAGTGACTTTATCATAGCGGGCATTCAAGGAATTGTGGACATTCCCTCTTTTTTCATTAATTGTCTCACGACGAGTAATCTCACCATTGTAGGCATTGACCCAAGTTCCAGCAACTGTTGCACCGAGAATCAGAACTACGGCTCCGGCAATAATTCCTGTTAAAGCGAGGGGATTTAGTTTTTTTATAAGTTAGTTCCTTTCAAAAGGCTTGAATTGCTGACAATATAATATAAATTGTTTGATATTTAAACTATTTTGCTACAAAAAAGATTTAATTGCCTATTTTTGATAAAATAAAAACCTCTTCCAAATTGAAGAGGTGTTTTTCGAGATGGTGCGCGAGATGAGAATTGAACTCACACAAGTTACCTTATACGCCCCTCAAACGTACGCGTCTACCAGTTCCGCCACTCGCGCATCTTATAAAACTCGCTTAGTTATTTTAGCAAAATCTAGATAAAAGACAAGAAATAGTTAGACTAACTAAAGTTATCTATTACTGATTTGCGAACTTTGGGCAAATTAGCAGACTAACTATCAAAAGATTCCGCCGGGAATAATTAGTGGCGCAAACACTTCTTTCCAAATAATGAAATAGGTTAATAAAGACACAATATCAACAATGGTAGTGGTGAAGGGACTGCACATTACAGCGGGATCAACTTTGATCATTTTTGCAAAGAATGGTAATAAGCAACCGATTAAACGAGAAATAATCATTGTTACAATCAAAGTTACTCCGACTAAAAGCGAAATATAAAGGCGAGTTAACCATATGTCATGTCCATAGGTATCTTGGATATTTACGACTCCAGCAGCCATCTCAGTGAAAGTCAAAACGACGGCAAATAGACCGACGAAAATTGCGATGATGGCTGAAACTCGCAACTCCTTCCACAAGACTCTTTTTAAATCGCCCTTCTTAAACTCATCGAGAGCGATTGAACGAACAATCATAGTTGTCGTTTGCCCTCCTGAGTTTCCGCCGGCATCGAGGATTAGTGGAGAGAAAACTGCCAGAACAGCAAAAGAAGCAATTAAGCCGTCAAATGCCGAGGTAATCGCGGCCGTTCCTATTTGTAATATCATTAAAGCGAAAATCCAAGGCAGGCATTTCTTTACTAACTTCCAAACAGAAGTCTTTAAATAAGGCTCTTCCATCGTGCCGACTTGCTTCAATTTTGACACGTCTTCATAGGCCTCTTGAACGATGATGTCTACAATATCATCAATGGTGATAATACCAATAATTTTATTTTCGTTATTCACGACAGCCATGACGTTAAGGTCATAACGTTTGAACATGTTTGCCACTTCCTCTTGATCGTCATTGACATTACAAGTAACAAAGTCGCGATTCATGATATCTTCCATAATGTCGTTTTCTTTGGCAAAGACTAAATCATCAAGATGAACAGTTCCAACCAAGGTTCTTTTCGCGTCGCGGATGAATAGGGTATAAATGGTTTCAACTTCACGGCCTTTTTCACGAATCATCGAGATGGCTTCTTTAACAGTGATGTTCTCGTGCATCTCGATATATTCAGTTGTCATTAACGATCCAGCAGTATATTCTTTGTAGTTTAAAAGAGTATTGATATCTTTTCTTAAATTTGAAGGGGCAACTCTCAAAATGCGATTCACGACATTAGCAGGCATTTCTTCCATCGTGTCGACGATATCGTCAGTGAAAGAGTTCTCGAGAAGTTCGATAAGATCTTTATCGGAAAAACTCTTAATAATTCTTTCTTGCTGTTCAGAGCTCATATACGAAAAGAGGTCACCAGTGTAATCTTTGCTGACAACGCGGAAAATATAAATAAGTGATCGGACATTATCAACCGTTTCCAAAGCTTCGGCGATATCGATGGTAGGAACAACTTCAAAAATCTCTTTGAGTTTATTTGCATTTTTGCTCTCTAAAGCTTCCAGTAAATCATTCTTAAAAGTAATTTCATTGCTCATAATTTTTGCCTCCTCGTGTCTATGATAACCCTTTTTGCTGGTTGAGAAATAATTATTCGGAAGAAAAGCGATATTTTAGTAAAAATATAGGAAAAAAATTCCTTTATTTGATTTAATCACCCTTTTAGATGAATTTTAAGTTTATTTTTGATAAAATACTTTCGCACAATAAGAGGAAAATTTAAATGAAACAAATTTTAGTTGAAACAAGCGCTCGTCATGTTCACGTCAATGAAGAGCAATTCAAAATTCTATTTGGTCAAGATCAGGACTTAACTCCTCGCGCTCCATTATCTCAACCCGGACAATATGTCAGTTCGTCTCGTGTTGATATTGTTGGACCCAAGAAAACAATTTCTGGAGTTTCTATCCTTGGACCTTACCGCAAATTTGCTCAAGTTGAAGTCTCAGCAACTGATGCTCGCACTTTGGGAGTTATCCCTCCAATTAGAGAATCAGGACATATTTTCGATAGTGCTCCAATTAAAATTGTTGGTCCAAAAGGCGAACTTGATTTACCAGAAGGGTGCATCATTGCCAAAAGACATATCCATATGACTCCAAAAGATGCCGAAGAATTTGGTGTCAAAAGCGGCGATGTTGTCAGCCTTGAAGTGAAAACCCCAGAACGAAGCACCATCTTTGGCAATGTCGTCGTCCGTGTGAGAGAAGATTTCGCCCTTGCCTGTCACCTTGATACTGATGAAGCTAATGCTGCCGGAATTGTCTACTGCCCGACTTACGGAAATCTCATCAAATAATGTCGACCCTTGTCTTCAAACCCGAAGGCGTCTGTTCTCGGGAAATGATTATTGAATACGAAAACAACTTTATCACTCACGCGACTGTCAAAGGCGGCTGCTCAGGAAACTTGCAAGCTATTTGCCGCCTGATTGAAAACCAACCAATTGAACAGGTTATTGTCAAATTGGAAGGTATCAAATGCCGAGGGAGTCGAAACGGCCAAACCTCATGCCCCGACCAATTAGCAAAAGGTTTGAAGTCTTTGTTGAAATAGTCACCAATCATTTATATAATAAATACACTTATCAAGAACCGTGTTAAAGAGATGTAAAATCACGGTAGCAACTCTCAGTAGTGAGTAAGTGCTTTCTCTAGCAAGGCCCCATAACCTTGAGCGATAAGTAGTGGAAAAAAAGTTTAATGCCTTTCCAAGATTATGGGAGGCATTTTTTATAGGAGTTCATCATGGAAAAAGAAAAGATTTTATTTACGTCAGAATCAGTGAGCGAAGGTCATCCTGATAAGGTGTGCGACCAAATCGCTGATGCTGTCTTGGATGCTTGTTTGGAAAAAGATGAGAATGCTCATGTCGCTTGTGAAGTTTTTGCCAGTGCCAACTTTATACTCATCGGAGGAGAAATTACTCTTAAAGATAACCAAAATATTGATTTTGATGCGACCGCCAAATCGGTCTTGAAGAAAATTGGTTACAATCGTCCTGAATTAGGAACTGATTATCACACTGTCGAGGTATTGAGCAAAGTGAAAACCCAAAGTCCGAATATCGCGATGGGTGTCAATCAAGAAAAACCCGAAGATTTAGGGGCGGGCGATCAAGGTATAATGTTTGGCTATGCAACAAATGAGACCAAAGGATATATGCCCTTACCGATATCAATTGCGCATAAATTAGTCCGCGAAGCATCAAATCAAAGGAAAAACGGACAATTTAAATGGGCACGTCCAGATATGAAAAGCCAGGTGACAATTGATTACACCGACCCAAAAGATATCAAAATAGACACCATCCTTATGTCGATTCAACATGACCCCGATGCTGATTTGAATGAATTTAAAAAATACATTCACGAGCACATCATGAAGAAAGTCGCTAAATCATTCCATTTAAATAGTGACTTCAAATTTTTAATTAATCCAACTGGTTTATTCGAAATCGGCGGCCCTGCCGGAGATACGGGCGTGACCGGAAGAAAAATCATTGTTGATACATACGGCGGTTCTTGTGAGCACGGAGGTGGGGCTTTCTCAGGAAAAGACCCGACCAAAGTTGACCGTTCAGCGACCTATATGGCTCGTTACATGGCAAAAAATTTGGTGGCAGCTGGTGTTTCTGATCGCTTGCAAATTCAACTCAGCTACGCGATTGGGGTTAATCATCCACTCTCGATTGGAATCCGCACCTATCACACCGCTCATTACAGCGACGATGTCATTTTGCGAGTTATCAAAAAAGTCTTCGATCCACGTCCTGGAATGATTATCAAAAACTTCTCATTAACAAAACCTTCATTCAAATATCAAAATTTAACAAATTATGGACATTTTGGACGACCGGACTTAGATCTTCCTTGGGAACAACTCGATAAAGTCGATGAAATCAAATCTCTTCTTGCTCTCGAGAAGAAGAAATAATAGAAGGCCTAAAGGCCTTTTATTTTTATCATTGAAAAATATGGTTGTTATTGTGTAAAAGTAATGTTGAATTTGCTTTGGCAAGTTATAATATTGATGAGCAAACTTCTTGAACTATAATTTGAGGAGGAGGTTAACATATGAAATATCAAATTATTGGCAAAAACATCTCGATTACGGAGGGCATTTCGTCGTCCGTCCAAAAGAAACTCGGTCGCCTTGACAAGTACTTCTCACACAATGATGAAGTCAATTGCCGCGTCGTCTGCAGCACCCATGGCGAAGACTCAAGAGTCGAAGTCACAATTTTTCTTTCCCAAGTTACTCTACGAGCTGAAGTAGAGGAAAAAGACTTATACAACGCTATTGACACTGCCGTCGAAAAATTAGTCGGTCAAATTCACAAACTTAAGACCAGAATGGACCGCAGCAACGGCAGATTATCTTTCGCTGAATCCATGGATATTGAACTTGATACCAAAAAGGAGAAGAAAGAAGAAAAAGATACCGTTGTCCGTGCGAAATCTTACTATCTTAAACCGATGGATATCGAAGAAGCCATCGCTCGCATGGAAGCACTAGGTCATGATTTCTTTGTCTATTTAGACAAGGATGATGATCGATTCTCTGTCGTTTATATCCGTCGCGATGGTGGCTATGGTGTCATCCAAGCGGAGAACCCTATTAAGTAGAGGAGTCAAATCAAATTTAAAAGGTGGAAGGATTTCCACTTTTTATTTGTTTCAGGGGTATCGGGCAAAGTTTTCTCGCGCTTTGCGCTCACTTGTGTGTATAATATTGCTACTGGACTATGGCAAAGTTACTTGCGACTGACTTAGACGGAACGCTCTTCTATCCGAATCCCATTAAAACTTGTATTCCCAAGAAGAATATCAAGTTCTTGCAAAAGTGGATCGATAGTGGAAATCGTTTAGTGATTATTACCTCGCGAAGTCTTGAGTTTATTGAGCGATTAAAGAAAGAAATTCAAAGACCATTTGATTATCTCGTTTGCTCTTCTGCGCAGATTTTTGCTGATGGTAATCTGATTCGCGATGTTGCCATGCCTAACCAGCCAATCTCAGAGGTGCTTAAGATTATCAACGATGAAATCAATCCAATGACCTATATGTTGACCACTAAAGGCCATCCCTGCATCATCAATGCTAATCGCAATGTCGGAAAACTATTCCTGTTTTTCTATCGACTTTGGCAATTTTTCCAATTCAAACGAATTGAACCTTATGTTATCTCTAACAAGAAGTACGACAAAGAATTGGAGCTAGGAAGAATTTACAAAGTGATGATTTTCTTCGGCCTTCGTCGAAGGAATAAGAAACTCAGCAAGGAATTGAACAAGAAATTCCGTTTGGAGTATCCGATGTTTGAGTTCTCTTGGACCACTAAAGTTATCGAAATTACTCCCTATGGATGTAATAAAGGAATGGGTTTAAAATACTATACTGAAGCCTCAGGCTTTAACAAGGAAGATGTCTATGTTGTTGGAGACTCCGGGAACGACATCTCGATGTTTACTGAATTTTACGAAAACAGCTACTGCATGAAGCATTCCTACACGAGTGTGAGGAAATATGCGAAGCACACTGTATCTCGGGTTTATAAGCTCGAGAAGATGTTATTGAAAGGAGACAATAAGAATGAACAAAACTAGTCAATACATCTTCAATATCTATCATTACCTCTTACAATTGAGGGATACCTTAGAGTATTGCATTAATCGCGACCACGAAAAACTTCTTTACGATCAAAGAAAAACAGTCCTTGAGAAAGGTATTGAAGACAACACACCTTTAGGAAACTTCTTAAAGAACAATCCAGAACAGGGCGACAAAATCAAAGGCAAAATCAAAGAATTTTTGGATGATGTCTACAGCCCGACTAGCACGGTCTTAGCAGTGGAAGAAAACGGAAAGGTCCGCGTCGATCACACCCAACACATCAAACTTTTGGATTATGTGACCGGATTAAGCGAATCTATTCGCGACATCATCTACGGTTATTTGAGCTTTGCAAAGTCTAAAAACGAGAGCGAATCTATCATCACCGATTTAGTCTCGCTTGATGATCGCCTCTATCGCACCATTTTGGCCATGCTCGCTCTTAAAGACTACGAAGCCTCATTCGGTGAGTTCCAAAAAACGATGTCGGAAACCAAGGGTCAACCGAGCCCTCAATCTAATTTCATCGTTCAAAACGAATTGATGAAGTTAGCTGGCTTTATCCGCTTCTCACGCTCTCATGCGCACTGCACTGATAATGAGACTCTCGATCTATTAGATGAAGTCAACGCGACCATCGAAATGTGCGAAGGTAAACGCGAACGACGCGATAATAAACCATTCAAAGAAATCTTTGAAGCAATCAACAAGCGCTTAAATTCTCATATCGGCAAAGTTGAACCGGCTTGGAAGGAAACATTCAATAAAGCTTTCCAAGAAGCTCTTGAATTAACACGTAAAGAAGCACAAGACGCGAATAATTCGCCTGCTGCTTAATTTATAGGAGATTCGTATTCTATGAAAAAGAAATCAAAATTAAAGGTCTCAATATTTGAGATTATTGCCTACAGTGTCTGCGGGGCTGTTGGCCTATGGGGTTTAACCTATATTACTCTTGGATTACTAGCCCGCTTTTTACCTGTCCACAACGCCCTTGCAGAAGTCGATGCGGTGGTTGAAAAAGCCTTCGGCCTTGGATTATTCCTTTGGGGAATCATTATTCTTGCAATTGCTACCGTAGTTGCTTCATTTATTCTTCTTATTAATGCGAAGAAAAATGATCGCGAAGTTGAGAGAGAAACTCGTCGTGCAGCTCGTTTAGCTCAAATGAAAAATAACGGCTCCGATTTGCCAATCGTGGATGCTGAAGTAACTCCCAAAAAAGAAGAAGCCACTCCAAAAGAGTAGATTATTAATCACAATTGATAAAAAAAGAGGTTATAACCTCTTTTTAATTGCGCTCTTAATTAAGTTTGCTCCGAGGGAAATGATCAACATGATAACAATCGAGAGAAATGAATAAGCGAAGACAGGAACCATATTTCCGGGATTATTCTCTTGAGCGTATCTAATCGCAACGCCAAGGCCATAACCTGTGAATCCAGAGAGAGCCTCAGCCATAATCTCAATTTTGATTGAGAGAGCAAAAGATGAAGCGACCCCGACAAGCACATATGGCATTGCTAACGGCAGCTTAACTTTCAAATTTCCTTTTAAAAAGGAACGACAATCCAATTTTAGAGCCTGAATAATATTTGTGTCGATATTATTAATCCCGCCACAAGTAGCCTCGTAGATGATAGGAAACACGATCAACACAACTGTTAGTATTGGCATGTTTCTTGCCCGAACTAATACAAGAAAGAGAAAGACAACCGCAACGGTTGGAATTGCTTTTAGAACAGTCATTGTCGGAGAAAGGAACTTATGAAAACTTGGAAAGTTACCAGCAATTAGTCCGAGAACCATCCCGAGAACAAAAGCAATGGTGAACCCGATAATAAGTTTGAGTAACGAGTAGCCAAGACTAATATAGAAATATTTTTTACCTAAGATATTGAATGAATAGGAAATCGTACTAATTGGATCAGGAAAAATCGCCCTCGGTTCATTAATGATTAGTGCAATAATCCACCACAAAAGAACAAAGGCAATAATACCTAAAGCATAAAGAGTATATTTATTCGTAATAAATCTCTTCAAGCGTACTCTCCATTCCAAATAAGGCGATGTAAGCATCGACAGCATCTTTGTTTTCTAACGCGTTTACATAACCTAAACCTAAACCATTTGTTTCCATCACGGCTTGGATAGTGGCACTGTCAACTCCGAACTTGGAGATAGCGATTTCGCTCGCCTCAATCTGATCGATGCCAGCTTTGATTTTTTCAGGATTATTGATGCCCGCCTCAATATCAGCCTTTAATGTATCTAATAAGTCATCAACGACATACTTATCGGCAGTGTTTTTAATGAAAATGGAAGCCTGCATAAGTGGTAATCCTTCGCTTTTTTCAGCATAAGCCTCCTGGACATCGACATAGATTGATGCTTCTGAGTTGTTTTGTAAAGCTTTATGAAGAACTGGTTGAGCGATGAAAACATAATCAACTGTGCTTCCTGTGGCAACATTGGTGCCCGAAACAAGAGCGGCACCAGCGTTTGCAACGTTTGTGACGTACTCGATGCTATCATCAAATCCATTTCCGTATAAATAGTGGAAGATCTTGCTTGGGACGGCATTAGCATTGCCAAATAAGACGATGGTATCCCCATCATTCATTTCTCCGTCAATATCATTGCCAGTGGCAGCGATGAAGAAGTTCCCGAGAGTGATCGTCGCAGCCATCTTGTAAGGCGCGCCATTTTTGATTGCGCTAATTCCGCTTGTTGTATCGATGACGATCATATCATATGGTGAGTTCTCGCGCATATCCGCGAGTATATTTGCTGGAACACCATTAGTTTCAAACTTCGTATCAGTTGCGTAGTTGTAAAAAGCGACAGCGGGGGCTCCATTGGGAGTAAGAACCGAAAAAGGAAGCGAATGAGTGTTGGTTGAGTTCGCACATCCGGTGAGAACTAGACTAGTTAATGCTAATAAAGGGAGTTTGTATTTCATTTTTTATTTTGCCTCGCTAGTTATTTTAACAAAATAATATATAATAATATGTGATTATGCTCACAGATAAGTCACCTAAAAAAATCCCACTCCTTTCTCTTCTTACTCCCTCAGAAAGAAAACTCATTCGCCAAGAAGAATTTACTCGTGGCCAAATTATCGCCCGAGAAAACGACGAGTGTATGGAAGTGGGTTTTGTCATTGAGGGCGAAATCGTAATCTCCTCTTACACTTACCACGGAGAGGAGGTCGTCTATAATATGCTGTCTGATAATGATATGTTCGGCAACAATTTACTTTTATCAAGCGATCCTCATTACAGAGGCAACATTATCGCTACTAAGACTTCAAAAGTCGCGTTTATTAATCGAAAATCCCTACTTTTTATACTAAGTGAAAATATGAGTTTTTTAACTGCCTATTTGAGGGTTCAATCTGATTTTGGAAAGCGGCTGAACGCAACCATAAAATTGTTATCTTTTACTAATGCAGAAGAAAGGTTTTTGTACTATCTTTTTCTCAATGATAACCGTGTTAATTACTCAAACGTTACCGCCTTGTCTAAAGAGATTTTTATGAAACGAAAGACGCTTTCCCGATTGCTGACAAAACTTGTGAAAGAAAGAAAGATTATCCGATACCGGAACCTAATTGTCTACAATGAAAAAAGCCGCTAAAATGCGGCTATTTTATTTAATAGAGGCCTATTTCGCAGTCTTTTTGTACTTTTTTCTATACTGTTTAAGAATCTTTTTTTTGTTGACAATTAATCCACAAGACTCGCAGTCTCCAGTGGGTAAACCCTTGGTTTTTTTATAAACCCAAGTACCAAATACTCCTCCGACAATCGCGACGCATACAATGATGACAACAATCTCAATTACAGCCATATTATGATGCCATCCTTTCTTTCTTATCGCGATGCTTATTGATGATAAAAATAACACTAATTCCAACCCCGATTGCTCCAGCAAAAATGAAACTTGTCCACCACCAAGAACCGATTAAATAAATCATACTTGAAACGGCATATGAAGTGACTAGCCAAAACGCTAGTGTGCCGCCGAATTTTTTCTTTGGTAATTCAGCTTTTGCGGTGGCGACTGCGGCGAAGCATGGGATAGTTAACAAGTTGAAAGCAATAAAAGCTATTAGACCAGGAATGGTAATACCAGTTCCTTGAATCATGGTCGCAACTGCTCCGACCCCTCCATCTCCTCCGATATCAATAATCGCTCCGGCCACACAAGCGCCGAGAACTCCAAATGTTGAGATGACATTTTCTTTGGCAATTAGTCCTGAAAACGCCGCAACAACAAACACCCAGCTAAAAGCAGTTAATTGAGAACCGAATCCAAGTGGTGTAAATAGTGGTGTGATGAGTTGTCCAAGTCCGGCGAGAATTGATTTATCGATATCGACATCATCGAGGTACTGCCAACTAAACGAGAAGTGGGAAAAGACCCAAATAATTATGGTAAAAGCAAGAATGACAGTAAATGCCTTTTTAATGAAGTGTTTCATCTTGTCCCAAAGGTGAAGCATCAAAGCTTTAAATTGAGGAAGGTGGTACGCGGGTAGTTCCATAATGAAAGGAGCAACAGGACCACGCATTATTGTCGCACGCATCAAAATAATAGAGACAATCGCCACTATCATACCAAGGAGATACATACTAAACGTAATAACATCAGCATTACCGATACCAAATTGAAGGATGATGCCTCCCGCAACAGCGGTAAGAATTGGTAACTTTGCCCCGCACGAGAAGAATGGAATAACACGGATGGTGGCAATCTTTTCATTATCATTAGATAACGTTCGCGTATTTATCATCGCAGGAATTGAACAACCAAACCCCATAATCATCGGCATTAAAGATCTTCCTGTTAATCCGAATCGACGGAAGAGGCGATCTAAGATGAAGGCCACACGAGCCATATAACCAGAATCTTCAAGTATTGAGAAGAACAGGAATAATAAAAGAATTTGAGGAAGGAAAGACAAGACGGCAAATATTCCCCCAAGCATTCCGTTGGTAATTAAACCAGCCACCCATTGAGGTGAACTAGATAACCACCCACTCACGACTTCGGTAAGCCAAGTGGTAGTGCTCCCTAATAAGTTGGCAAAAATCACACCCGGAGAATTTATTCCGGAAGATGTCCAGAACAAACCTTCAAAGAAGGTCCCCTCAAAACTAGGCGGAATGTTGGCAAATAAACCACCGAGAAAAAATAGGTTTTCGCTGAAGGTCATATGGAAAATAAAGAATAATATCAAAAGAAATAGCGGAACGCCTAACCACTTATTAGTTAAAACTCGATCAATCTTATCGGAAGTAGAGAAGGATTTAGTTATCTCATTAATTTTTTTCGTTTTTGCAGCTGTGTATTTACTGGTGATGTATTTATACCTACTATCAGCGATAATAGCTTCTAAATCGGAGCCAAATGTCTCGTCCTTGAAGTATTTCTTAAACTCATCAACAACCCCTAATAATTGAGGGTGGGTTTTAACCTCAATTTCATCATTTTCCACTAATTTAATTGCATGGAATAAGGGATTATCCACCTTTAATCCGCGAAATGATAATTCGACGTCATTAATCAAATGTTTGAGTTCTGACGACATCAAAACACTGGAGGATGTGCGCTTTTTTTGTGATTCTTCATAGGCGCGGATCATCAATTCGTCTAGTCCTTCTTCTTTAGAAGCAGAAATGCAGACGACCGGAACACCGATTTCTTTTTCAAGAAGAATGGGATTGATGGTATCTCCGCTTTTTCTCACCGCATCCATCATGTTGAGAGCAATGACAACTGGCACATCAATTTCTAAGAGTTGAGTTGTTAGATAAAGGTTTCTCTCTAAGTTAGTAGAGTCGACGACATTGATAACGCAGTCCGGCTTTCCATCAATAATAAAATTGCGAGAAATTACTTCTTCTGCAGTGTAAGGCGAGAGAGAATATATGCCAGGCAAATCAACAATTGATATTGGCTCTTTAAGTTTCTTGTATTTTCCTTCTTTTTTCTCAACAGTTACTCCTGGCCAGTTACCAACATATGCGGAAGAACCAGTTAATGAGTTGAAAAGTGTGGTTTTGCCACAGTTTGGATTTCCAGCAAGAGCAAATCTTTTCATAATTATTTTGCCCCTAATTCGCAAACAATGAACTCGGCTTCTGATTTTCGCAGAGTTAGTTCGTACCCGCGAACATGTATTTCTAATGGATCTCCAAAGGGAGCTTTCTTTCTTAGAAGAACTTCCGCTCCAGGGGTGATTCCCATATCAAAAAGACGACGACGTATTTTTCCTTCGCCAAGAACATTGACAACGACACCGTATTCGCCAACCGCAAACTGATTCAATTTCTTTTGCATTTTGTTCTCCTTCCATTCAATTTTGATTGATAATTTTTCTCAAGTTAGATATAACTAACTGGTAATGTTATACTATGATAGCATGACTTTAGTCAAGCATTAAGTTTGTTATGACTAACTACGTGTGGTAATGTTACTATGTATATGGTGAAAAAACGCAAATTTTTAGTTAAAGGAATGACCTGTAGCGCTTGTCAGGTTCATGTTGAAAACGCGGTCAAACAATTACCAGGTGTCGATAATGTAGTGGTCAACCTCATCAACAACACTTTGGAGTTTGAAAGCGGCACGGTGAATGACAAGACAATTTCAAACGCCGTGAAGAAAGCTGGTTATCAAGCGGTTCCTTTTCAAAAGATTGATTATCGAGCCCAAGAAAAGACCAAAGGCAAATCTTTGATTGTGTCGCTTGTCCTTTTAGTGGTCCTGCTCTATTTAGCAATGGGGCATATGCTTGGCATTCCACTTCCTAGTTTTTTTACGGATCCGTATGGAGGGATCTACCTCTCTGTTAGTCAGTTTGTCGTCCTTGTCCCTATTGTTGTTTTGAATTTCCATTATTTTACGAGTGGCTTTGCCAAGTTGTTTCGCTTGAAGCCAAACATGGATTCTCTCGTGGCTCTTGGATCCACAGCCTCAATTCTCTACTCGATTTATGCCTCGGTAATGATTATTATCGCGGAAGTCAATCACGACCCATCCATGGCGCATCACTTCATTGAACAACTATATTTTGATGGGGCCGGGACCATTCTCGCTCTCGTATCCCTCGGAAAATATATCGAATATAAATCGAAACGCAAGACCAGCAACGCGATTAACGATTTGTTGAAGTTGCAAGGTGACAAGGCCACGATCATTAAAGGCGAACAAGAAATCATTATTGATATCAAAGATATTCAAGTCGGAGACATCATTAAATTGACCGCTGGAACAAACTCTCCTGTCGACGGCGTGATTGTTGAAGGCCATGGCAGTTTTAACGAATCATCCTTAACGGGTGAAAGTCTGCCTGTTTTTCATCAAGCGGGAGACAAACTTTTAAGCGGAGTAACAAATTTAGATGGATATCTTCTCTATCAAGCAACTTCAACCTCTGCAAATTCAACAATCGCCAAAATTGTTGAAATGGTTAGTGAGGCTTCTTCTTCAAAAGCCCCAATAGCTAAGGTTGTCGATAAAATTAGTTTAATTTTTGTGCCGATAGTCCTTGGTCTATCCATAATTACCTTAGCCGTCTGGTGGATAGCGACCGGAAGTTTTGAAACCGCTATCAGCTTTGCCATTCCTGTCCTTGTTATTTCGTGCCCCTGTGCTCTTGGACTTGCAACCCCAATTGCAATTATGATTTCAACTGGTGTGGCGGCAAAAAACCATATCTTAATTCATAACGCCGAAGCGCTTGAAAATCTCAGCAAAATTCGAACTGTCATCATGGATAAAACAGGCACCCTTATAAAGGGTGATTTACGCGTTTCTCATTTCGTTGGTTTCGATGATAACTTTGACGCCCTCTTCTTTGGAATCGAAAAAACATCCTCTCATCCATTAGCTGTCGCAATTAATAAATACCTCAGCGAAGACAAAGTTGTTGCCACAAAGTTTGACCAAGTCACAACCATCCCTGGCAGAGGCTTAAAAGGTGTTTATAGAGGACAAATTTTCTATGCTGGTAATGCAGCTTTTATTAAAGATATGACTGGGCTTGATTTCACTTATGATACCCTCTCTTCTTCATGTGTCATCCTCGCTGATGAAAAAAAGATATATGGCTATGCTTTGATCAACGACTCAATTAAAGATTCAAGCGTTGAAGCTATTCGAGCGTTCCAAAGAGCTGGTATTAAGACAGTTATGCTTACTGGCGACAATAAAAAGAACGCCGAGGAAATGAATCAACTACTCAAGATTGATGAAATTATCGCTGAAGTTTTACCTGACCAAAAAGCCGAGATTATCCGTGGCTATCAAAAAGATGGTATGACACTAATGATTGGTGATGGCATCAATGATGCAGTTGCTCTTGAAGTGGCGGATGTTTCAATGGCCATTGGGGCGGGCAGTGACATCGCTATAAAATCATCTGACCTCGTACTTGTCAAAGACAATCTCTTCGATGCCTATCGCGCTTATCGATTAAGTAAGCGAACATTACGAAACATTAAAATGAATCTTTTCTGGGCATTTCTATATAACGTGGCCTCGATTCCAATCGCGATGGGAATATTCTACCCGGCTTACGGATTAGCTCTCAACCCGATGATTGCCGCTCTTGCAATGACCTTCAGCAGTGTCTTTGTTGTTGCGAATGCCTCTCGGCTTTTTATCAACAAAACATACAAATGATAGAAGTAGATTTTATTACTTCGTGATAAACTAATATCAAATGGAAATATTTGTATTATGAATGATCCTATCCTTATATCAATAATTGCCATCTCTCTCATCTTTTTCTCAACTGTTTTAGGTTCTGGTCTTGTTTTCCTATTTAAGAAAGACTTAACTCCAAAGCTTCGCTCCATCATCCTCGGATTTGCCGGTGGAATCATGATTTGTGTCGCCTTCTTTGGTCTGATACTCCCCGCGATTGATCAAAGTAAGATCAACCCAGCCTATAATGGCTGGTCGTATGTCCCTCCGGTGGTTGGTTTCATCCTCGGTGGTCTCTTATTATTTGCCCTTGATAAAATCATCCCTCACTTTCATAAAATGACGAACACGGAAGAAGGTTTACCCAGCCGTGCAGTCAGCCAAAACATTCGTTTCTTTCTCGCTGTGACCATTCACAATATTCCAGAAGGATTGTCAGTTGGCTTTGCCTGTGGTCTTGCGATTGCTTTAGCGAGAGACCCTTTGACAGACCCCATAGTCGTTACTGGAGCTATTGCTTCCGCCTTATCTTTGGCAATTGGTATATCGGTACAAAACATCCCTGAAGGTGCCGCGATATCTATTCCCATGTTTGGCGATGGGATGAAAAAGTGGAAAGCTTTCTTATTCGGTGCATTCTCGGGAATAGTTGAGCCACTCTTTGCAATTGCGGCTTTGTTCTTGGCTCAATTGGTGGTGGTTACTCCGTGGCTCCTCGCAATGGCGGCTGGAGCGATGCTGTATGTTACGCTGGATGAGATTATGCCCGAAGCTCGGGGAAACGGTTACTCCCATCACTCAATGTGGTCATTTATGATTGGTTTTATTCTCATGATGATCATGGAAGTCGCACTAGGATAAGAGGAATTTTTATGAACAAAATAGTTATTAAAGTCGATGGTATGCACTGCGGAATGTGCGAAGCTCATGTCAATGACGCGGTGAGAAAAGTCAAAGGTGTCAATAAAGTAAACTCTGATCGCTCAAAAGGTGAAGTGGTCGTCATAGCTAAAGAAGATATCAATATCAAAGATATTAAAGATGCGATTACCAAACAAGGCTATCGTGTAATTTCCGAATACAATGAACCTTACGAGAAAAAAGGTTTTTTTGATTTTTTGCGCAAAAAATAGATATTAAATAATATTATTTGCTGATTTTACGAGCATCTTTCTTGGTTGCGCAAATTCAAGAATTGAATCGTTCCTCAGCGTGTTCTGTGAAACGCAAGGGCTATCGCTTTTTTCGCTTGTAGTCCGTAAATTATTAAAATGTTATTAATCACTACTTTGATGAAGAAAATTCCCGAAGATGTCGCGATTTGGAAAATCGACTCTTCTAGAGAATTCTTTCTTCAAATCTTCGAAAAATTTAAACCCTATTATCTTGAAGGGATGAAAGAATTTGCTGAAGTTCGAGCGAATTTCGCGAAGAATTGAGCAAACTCTGTCACTTGCGAGTCATTCCTTCTCAATCAGACTACTTCTTAATTGAGTTACTATATGGTTATCAAGTTTCTGAAATCAAGATGTGATTGCTTGACAACTACGACTTGTTAATCAAAGATTTGTATTTCAAGAAAGGTTTTATTCGCCAATACATTCGCATAGCAATAAAGTTACCGAAAGGAAACAAGGTATCGATTGATGCATTAACCGATTTCTTCCAAGGATGTTTTATCGTGTAATTTTCGAACAACTAGCAAAGAAGGAATTATTAAGTCAAGGCTTTTTCTTTTGTTGATGCAAAAGGTAAAAGTGCAAAGATTGCGCATTTTTGTTGTTTCTTCATGAGCGCTGTTTTATTATATAACGTAAAGGATAGCGATTATGAAATTAAGAGAAATACGCAAAAAATGCAAATTAACCCAAAAAGAGGCATCTGAAGTAGTTGGCATGCCACTCCGCACCTATGTCATGTATGAAAACGAAGAAGCAAATGTTGATCAACTTAAACTCGAGAGAGCGATTGAGAAGCTCCAAGAGCACGCTTCACATGATACGGGTATTTTAAAAGATAAGGTTTTGCTTATCACCGGTGGAACCGGGTCGTTCGGACACGCAGTTGTGGATCGCTTTTTAACCACCGATATCAAGCAAATTCGCATTTTGTCTCGCGATGAGAAAAAACAAGATGACATGAGAAAGTCCTACAATAACGACAAATTAAAATTTTATATTGGTGATGTGAGAGACTATAACTCAATCAAGGACGCTTTTAAGGGTGTTGATTACGTTTTCAGTGCTGCCGCCTTAAAGCAAGTTCCTTCTTGCGAATTCTTCCCTATAGAAGCGGTTAAAACTAACGTCATTGGAAGCGATAACGTTATTACCGCCTGTGTTGAGAATCATGTTAAAAAAGCCATTTTCCTTTCAACCGATAAGGCAGCCTATCCAATTAATGCGATGGGCATTAGCAAAGCCCTGATGGAAAAGAATGTCATTGCTAGAAGCAGACAATTGCTGGCAGGTGACACAATCCTGTGTTTAACCCGTTACGGTAATGTTATGGCTAGTAGAGGTAGTGTGATTCCCCTCTTTTTACAACAAATCAATAGTGCCAAACCAATTACCATCACCAATCCCGAGATGACTCGTTTTATGATGACTCTCGAAGATGCGGTCAACCTCGTCTTATACGCTTTTGAAACTGGGAAACAAGGCGATCTCTTTGTTCAAAAAGCCCCTGCCGCTACTATCGAGACACTCGCCCGTGCCATTATTGATTTAACAAATTCAAAAACAGGCGTCGAGTACATCGGAACAAGACATGGAGAAAAACTATATGAAACTTTAGTCACACAAGAAGAGATGCTGCGTGCCGAAGACTTGGGCAATTTCTTTCGCATTTATGCCGACAACAGAGATTTAAACTACGATAAATATTTTAGCGAAGGAATTAAACATATCGACATGAATGAGTCATACACTTCGCATAATACCGATCGCCTTGATAATGAGGGCATGAAAAAATTACTGAAAAAGTTACAACTATTTGGCGGTCCAGTTAAACAACACGATTAATAGTGATAAACTAAACGTATGAATATACTTGTTACTGGAGCCAAAGGCTTCATCGGATTCAATCTAACTTTGTGGTTACAAAATGCTAAGCACACCATTTTGCCATATGATATTGATTCCTCAGAAGAGGATTTAATCTCTTTCATTAAGCAAGCTGATTTCGTTGTTCATCTCGCCGGCGTCAATCGTCCGCTTACAAAAGAAGAATTCTATGATGGAAACACCAATTTTACAAAGAAATTAATCGATTTGATTAAAAAAAGTGGAAAGAACCTACCGATTATTTTTTCGAGTTCAATTCAAGCCGAACTTGATAACGATTACGGAAAATCAAAAAGAATGGCGGAAGATTTCCTTTTTGCCTCAAAACTCAATGTATTTGTCTACCGCCTATCCAATGTATTCGGTAAATGGTGCCGCCCAAACTATAACAGTGCTTTGGCGACATTCTGCTATAACATCGCTCGAAACCTGCCAATTGAAATCAGAGATCGCGATTATGTCGTTCACTATAATTATGTAGACGATATCTGTCGAGAATTCCTAGATGTTATTGGCGGAACCAAACGAGAAAATGACAAAATCTTATATATAAATCCAACCTACGATTGTTCTCTTGGACACTTAGCGGATCTCCTTTATTCCTTCAAAGAATCCCGTGAAAAATGTTTTGTCCCATCATCTAAAGATGAATTTGAAAAGAAATTATATGCAACCTATTTGAGCTATCTTCTAGAAGATGGTTTCTCTTATGATTTAAACATGCACATCGATTCTCGTGGTTCATTTACTGAGTTTATCAAGACACCTAACCATGGCCAGGTGTCAGTTAATGTTGCGCATCCAGGAATTGTTAAGGGTAACCATTATCACCAAACCAAAAACGAGAAATTTCTCACTATAAGTGGAACCTGCTCTATTAAGTTCCGAAAAATCGGAACGGACAAAGTTATCGAATATATTGTTTCGGGTAACAAGTTTCAAGTTGTTGATATTCCTACTGGATATACTCACTCAATTACTAATATCGGAACAACCGATAGTGTGACTATAATGTGGGCAAATGAACCCTTTGATCCTGAAAATCCCGACACCTTCTATGAAGAAGTTGAAAAATAAATGTGAAAGTTGAGTATGTGAATGAGCAATAAAATACGAGTTGTGACCATCATCGGTACCCGTCCAGAAATAATTCGATTAAGCGAAGTTATTAAAGCTCTAGATAGCGATAAAGCTTTTGAACATATTCTCATCCATACTGGGCAGAACTATGATTATGAGTTGAATCAAATCTTTTTTGATGAGTTAGGCTTAAGGGCCCCAGATTATTATTTAAACTGCGTTGGCAAAAATTTGGGTGAAACAATCGGGAATGCGATTGCTAAATCTTACGATTTATTGCAGGAATTAAATCCAGATGCTGTTTTAATTTTAGGTGACACAAATAGTGCACTTTGTGCAATTTCTGCTAAGAGACTGAAACTTCCTATCTTCCACATGGAGGCAGGAAATAGATGTGGAGATTGGAATGTTCCTGAAACCATCAATCGAAAAATTGTCGATCATATTTCTGACATCAATCTTCCTTATACTGAGCATGCATATGCTAACTTAATGAAGGAAGGCATTGATCCTAAATACACCTTTATCACTGGTTCACCTATGCTCGAAGTGTTGAATGCTCAAAACGAAAAGATTAAAGCCTCAAAGATTCTTGAGGAGTTAGGTTTGAAAAAAGAAAAGTACATTGTTGTGTCTTCTCATAGAGAAGAAAACATCGATATTAAAAAGAATTTCAAGAAATTGATGCCTGCGATTAACGCTGTTGCTGAGAAATATCAGTTACCGATTATTTTTTCAACTCACCCACGTACTAGAAATAGGCTCGAAAAAGAAGGTTTTGTTATGAATTCTCTTATTCGAAATTTAAAGCCACTCGGATTTTTAGAATATGTTAAATTACAAGAAAACGCGATGATTGTTTTGTCCGATAGTGGGACTTTAACTGAAGAATCTTGGATGAGGCATTTTCCCGCTGTGTTGATTCGAACAAGCACTGAAAGACCCGAAGGTGTTGAAGCGGGATCAATCGTTGTTTCTGGAATTGAAACAAAAGAGATAATGTCGGCTATTGACGTTGAACTAACGAAATGGAAATTTGCTAAATGTCCAGAAAACTACGATGTTACTGATGTGTCAAAAAGAGTACTCAAAATCATCAAAGAAAAAATTGAAGTGGTCAACAAAGAAATTTGGGATAAATAATTTAATAAATAAGTGTCCATTATCCCATGAATTAAAAAAATAAGACTCCTCTCGGAATCTATTTAATCGGTTAAGACTGAAAAAATAAATTATTTTCCTTTAATTCTAAAAAGAGTCATAAGGAAGAGTTTTGCATCGAGCCAAAAATTAACTTTTCTAGCATATTCAGAGTCAAAGCGTGCTTTTTCTCTTGGGTCATGATTACGATTCATTTTAACTTGGGCTAATCCAGAGATGCCTGGTTTGACATCGAAGGCAGAAGGAGTGTACGATTCCCTCAATCGAATTAATTCTTCTTCGTTTTTTGCAGCACCAGGTCTTGGACCAACAAATGACATAGTGCCACCTAACACATTGATAATTTGCATCGTTTCATCAATTGAAAATTTCCTCAAGAAGTTTCCGAACTTATATTCCATGGCTTTTTGTTGTTCTTCAGTCATGTCACTTGGAGCAATTTCGGGAGCGTCTGCTCTCATAGTCCTAAATTTGTAAATTTTGAAAACTTTTTTGTGCTTTCCTACTCTCTCTTGCTTGAACAAGACTGGCCCTTTTGAAGTAAGCTTTATTAATATTGCCACCCACCACCAAATAAGTAATGAACAAAAGACAATTCCGACTAAAGATCCAAAAATATCGATAAATCTTTTCCAGAAGAAATAGAATTTTTGACTTTTTTTAAATTTATAGTTTTCCATAAGATAACGCTTAATATCATAGCAAAGTAAAATGAAAAAGCAAAAGTTTCTTATACAATAAATCGATCTTCATTAAAAATGGTTTTTTTATTCTTTCAATTAAGTAAATCAATGCGTCATTCATTGACCCTACTTATAGATAGTATTTTTTCATATTGAGAATTGCTAAAGTCTTTTTGTCCGCGCATGTATTTCTCTTTAAGGTTATAGAAACAAATTTTCAAATATTCATCGTCTTGATAGCTTGGAAAAGGCTTAACAATGTCGGTTATAATTCCTTGAAAATATTTTTCATAATTACCAAAATTGATGCGGTAACCTCTATTTTTCATCTCCTCTAAGACTGTATTGGAGTATGATAATAAATCCTTCTTGTCTTTATACTCATCCTTGTAAATATAATTTATAAGAATATGTCTTGGTTCCTGCTTAAAAATTAGATTTAACTCCCGCCACTGAGCTAAAAGCTGTGATCTTGGAAGATATCGTATTAATTCAAAATGCCATAGTCTCATAGTAATTAATTTATTTTTATCATCATTCATAAGAAAACGTCAATTTAAGCGCTCTTTTTTTGAGTACATTTCTTGTAGCGATGTCATTAAAAACATATTATTACTGTGTAGGAGGACTACATTATGAAAAACTTAAACAATAGAAAAGTTGTAATTGTTGGAGATGGAATGGTGGGAAGTTCCATCGCTTATACATTACTTTTGAAATCGAATATCCAGGATATTGTCATTATTGATGTTAATAAAGATAAAGCCGAAGGCGACGCCCTAGACATGAATCACGCAATGAGCTTGCTTGGTCCAAAAGATATCAAAGCGGGGACATATGAGGACATCGAGGATGCTCACATCATCGTTATCACCGCTGGAGCGGCTCAAAAACCTGGTGAAACTAGATTGCAACTTTGCGAAAAAAACAAAGCTATCTTTGATAGCATCTTTGCCCAGATGAAACCACACCTCAACCCAGAAAGCATCGTCTTAATTGTCACAAATCCAGTTGATATTTTGACTCATTATGCTTACACCAAATTAGGTTTACCTGCCAACCAAGTTATTGGTTCAGGAACCGTCCTTGATACAGCGAGATTGAAATTCTTGCTGAGCGAAGACACACGAATTGATCCGCGAAACATCCACACATATGTTATTGGCGAACACGGCGACAGCGAAGTGATGGCTTATTCGGTCACCTACATTGCTGGTGTCCCCATCTACGATTTTTGCGATGTCTGCGGAAGATGTAAAAATTTACATCACTTGAAAAAACTTGAAGAGATTGGCAAAGAAGTTGTCACTTCGGCATACAAAATTATCGAGAAAAAAGGTAGTACGTATTACGGCATTGCCACCGCGGTTGGCCGAATTATCGACGCGATTGTCAATGACACTGAAAGCGTTTTAACTGTTTCCTCGTTCGTTGAGGATGCTTTGAATGGAAGAATTAAAGATGTCTATCTTTCGGTTCCGTCGATCGTCAATCAACATGGTGCGGTCAAAACTCTATGGCCTGCATACAGTGAAGATGAAGCCGAACAACTCATCAAATCCGCCAATACTTTAAAGCAATTTTATTAATTTGAAGAGTGGCTTGACCACTTTTCTTTTTCTGCCAAAGAACCGTTTCCCTAGCAAGATAATACTGAAAAGTAATATCTACTTTGATAATATAAAACAAAGAGAAATTAATTATGAAAAAATTACGATCAACTATTCTTCTTATTTTGACACCGTTTCTCATCGGATGCTCCAATAACACGACTGCTCATTTGGACCTCCACGCCGGCACATATATTAGAAACTTGTTTGTTGATGACATCGACGATTTTAAAATTTGTGTCTTCAATGATTTGCATATCTCGGTTCTCACCAATCTAAGTGAAGAGATCGCTTATTACGAGAAATGTCTCGATAGTTTTGGTGGGCGCGATCAAGTTAAACTCATTGTTTTCAACGGTGATGTCTTCCAAGGAGCCCAAAAGTCGCAAGTGAATCGATTCTTTAACTGGATTAACAGCCTTGATATTCCTTTTGCCTATGTCTACGGCAATCACGATCTTCAAGGGGCCTACCATAGCAACTACATCGACCAAAAATTAAAAAGTCTAAATAATTCACTTCTTATTAACCCCTTAAATGATAATGTTTTTGGCAACAGCAATTATGTTGTTAATATCAATGAAGGTGATGAAAACAGCTCCACCCTTAAATGGCAACTGTATTTCTTTGATAGCAATACTTTTAGTGGTGTGTCATACGATATCGTCCACGAGGATCAAATCGCATGGTATGAAAAGCAACAAGCCAACCTTATAAACCCCGTACCTTCTCTTACCTTTATGCACATTCCTACTGAAGAATTCCGAGAGGCCTATGACATCATCGGAAATAACGTTAATAGCGGTTACGATTTAAGCGGAACCGGCAGTTCTTGGTATATGGGAGAATCGATCTCCCACGGATATCAAGCCAACGACCTATACGAAACAATGCAAGATTTTGGCAACAACAAAGCCATAATAGTCGCTCATGACCACGTCAATGTCACAGATTGGCATTACGATAAAGATGGTGGCTCTGACGATAATGTGATTCACCTCATCTTCGGAATGAAAACCGGTCGTGGCATCTATCATGACAAAAGAATTATGGGAGCGAGTTTCTACACTCTCAATGATTCAGATGACTTTGATATCAATTGGATAAATGTCCCATATAACGCTGATCCCTATGAAATAACGCCCACAGACCTAGTGGCTCTCGGAAAGGGGGCGATTAGTTAATGAAAAAACTATATTCCTCAGTCGTGGCGCGAAATATTACCTTACTGGTTCTCTTTTTCGTCGCTTCGCTTTTTGTTGCCTACGGCTGGTTCCTCTTTGTGCCAATCGTGACTCACTATGGAAGAATGCTATTGACATACTTCCCCACCCTATTCGCGTTCGGAGTCCCAATCTTTAGTTTCTTTATGCTTTGGATGTATTGGCACTCTGTCAATGTTGCTAACCGTTATCGTATTGTCAAAATCTATGCGATTACCTTGGTTGTTTTGATGGGAATTTGTATTCCCTTTCATGTTTTAGCTATTGGATTATCCTTTGGATGGAATGGTATCTATGGAACCATTACTCCTTTATTCCCTTATGATTTACTCACTTTGATGATCATCTTCCTCGCGATTGGAATTTATTTATTAATGTGGGTTTTCCGCAACGAAGAATTAAAAAAGGTTCCTATTACAGTGAAGAATCAACTTCGTAGAAGAGCCTTTGTTGCCATGGCTTTTGTGAGCGCTTTTACCGCTCACTTCCTCGGTTTATTTTTCCAAGCATTCTTCATCATCGACTCGTTTGATCCAAACTGGTATGGAATGATCCCGGCCATCTTGCTCAATCTCGTGCCGTTTATGTCTTTGTTGATGTTTGTTTATTATCGTCATCAAAAAGACGAAAAGGCAAAAAGAAAGATTTTCGGCCTCAGTCTAATTTCACTACTCAGCGCGACATTCGCCTTGTTATTATGGGAACTCATTGCCGTCTTGATTAATCCCTACTTATTCACTCAATCGCTCAGCAATTTCTATCTGCTCGGTTATGCGATTAAAATACCTCTCGGTTATTTTTTGATTATCATCATGCTTTTCGTAGAATATCTCGTCATCATTATCAGATATTGCAAATTGCGCCGAATGGTAAAACATGAAAAGTAGATCAAAATTTTATTCTCTATTCTTTGTGATGCTTCCGTTGGCGATTATCATTAACGGTTTTATTCTCGTCAATTCCTTCATTCCTGGAGAAGAAAGCGCTGCGGCATCTTTTTGGGTCGCCGATATTCTTGCTATCTTGATTAATGCTTTCAAGCCTGGAACTATCAATAGTGGTAATATTTTGATTTTTTCTTATGTGATTCGTAAAGTTGTTGGACACTTTGCCCTATTCCTTGTTAACGGTGCTTTAACGGGCTTAACTATTTATTCCTATCAGCAAATAAAATCACAATTGAAATTTTGGTATGCAACTTTATTCTTAATTTTAGGCGGAATTTTTATTGCATCCTTAAGCGAGGCAATCCAATTGTTAATCCCGGGTCGAGTTGGATCGTTTAGCGATGTTCTAATCGATGTTGGAGGATATCTATTCTCCGCGATTATACTATTCTTAGTATTCTTTTTTTACGAACGGAAACAATCGAAAAAATCTCAATAAAAAAGGTTCTCTACTTTTAAAGGTGGACAGTTTTTTTCTTCTCCACCTTTTAGTTCATAGATTTGCCAGTTTTGAAAGGTCTCCTATAATTGAAATGTTAATCAACAACCAAGGAGACCCATATGGATTTT